>Ga0172367_10000099_pt1 | contig 126225 bp, 129 predicted proteins | sample Lak10m_FD_114542 | JGI IMG/M metagenome (GOLD analysis project Ga0172367, IMG submission 114542) | Freshwater microbial communities from Kabuno Bay, South-Kivu, Congo - kab_022012_10m | ecosystem: Environmental > Aquatic > Freshwater > Lake | place: Democratic Republic of the Congo... | reverse complement strand
CGCGCCGGGGAAGTTGTGGCCGTTCTTCAGCACCGCAACGATCTGCGCCAGCATGTTCGAGCCCTGCTGGCGGGCGATCGCCCTGGTCCTCGCCGTGAGATCGGTGGCGATGAGATGCAGCGACATCAGCTCGCCGAGCGCCGCCGGATGGGCGAGCCGGCCCCACGCGACCTGGTCGCCGGGCATGCCCTCCGCCGATTGCATGAGGAAGGCCTCGGCCGCCGTCGAGGCGAGGCCGAGCGGTCCGCTCAGCCAGACGCTGCCCTTGGCATTGGTCTCGACCTGCGTGGCCAGGCCGGCATTGCCGCAACGACCGCCGGGCACCGCCGTCTCGGTCGTGTCATTCGGACAGAGCACCGACTGCATCATCGAAAGCTGCGGGGCGTAGTCGCGATGGACCGAGGCGAAGCTGCCGCCGACGCGCGCCAGGATGGCGGCGCGGGTCGCGGCGGCGTCCATCGGGCAGGCGGCCGTGGGCTGCGGGCGGAACAGCGGATCGGGCACGTCGAAGTCGGCCTGGTTGCGCAAAGGCAGGTTGGCGCAGCGCGGATACATGCCGGCCAGGATCGCCGCGCCGCTGGCGCGCGTGCGCTGGTCGGTGTCGGTCCATGCCGCCAGGGTGCCGGGCGCCGGGCAGTTGTCGGCCTGCACCAGCCCGCGCCCGCCGTAGAGGACGCGATAATAGGTGCCCATCAGCCGCATCAGCTCCTCGCCGCGCGGCGTCAGGAAGCCCGGCGGCACCGGCCAGGCGGGCCAGGCGGTGGCGGCGGTCCTGTCGAGCTCGGCGTTGGGCCTGGTCGGCGCGCGCACGCCGTGCCGGCTCAGCACGACGGCCCGCTCGATCTGCCAGCCGGGCGGCGTCGGCAGGAGCTGGGCCGACGCCGGCGCCCAGGCGGCTGCAATCGAGGCGACGAAAACGACAGCAAGGACGCGGACGCGCATGAAACTCCCCCTTGCCCGCACTATGCCGCCTCGCCCGATTGTTGCCTAGCGCAGCGCCGCCGCCCACATTCCGCGCGCCGCCGGAACGCGATAGAGTGCCGGCCGGGAGAGGATCGCCGCCATGCCGGTGCACTGGACGATCTCGCACACCGAGCGCCTCGTCGTCGCCGCCACCCGGGACCAGGTGACGACGGTCGACATGGAACGCTTTTTCGCCGGCATCACCGCCGACGGCGCCATGGCCTATCGCAAGATCTTCGAGATCGCCCACGCGCCGACCGCGCTCAGCGACGAGAGCCTCAGGGCGCTCGGCCAGAGAGTCGTGCTCTACGCCCAGCACGGTCAGGTCGGGCCGCTGGCCCTGGTCGCGGTGTCCGACGAGAGCTACCGGCAGGCCCAGACCTTCGCCGCCGCCGCCCCGGCGCGCCGGCCGCTCGCGATCTTCCGCGAGCAGCGCCTCGCGCGCGAATGGCTCGACACGCAGCCGCTGCCGGAGCCGTGATCTCGCGCGGCATCACAGCATATGCCGTCGAAAGCCATGAACGGTCCCTTACGCAGCCATCAACACCGCACGTCGGACAGCTTGCGGCAACTCCACGGCAAGGAAGGCTCGTTTGTCATAGAGGTAGTCTTCACCCGATTCGTCGATCACCCGAATCTGTCCGAGCTTCTCGGCGCGTGCATCGGGAAGGGTGACGTAAATCTTCCGGCGCTCGAGCGACACTTCGTAGCCCTTGTTGTCGACGCAGATGACGAGACGTCTTGCCGATTTGGCCATGAGATATCTCCCTACTCGCTGCCGACCGCCTTGCTCGCCGCGTCCTTGAGGAACTTGCCGATGTCGCCGCCATGATCCTTCAGCACGCTGGCGAAGAAGGTCAGGACCCACGGCGGATCGCTGGCCTCCGCCAGGGTGAGGGTCAGCGTGCCGTTGCCGGCGGCGCCGGTACTGCCGAGCGACCACGGCACCAGGGGAACCTGGACCGGCAGATTGCCGGCGGTGTCGTCGGACCGGCCGGTGTTGAAATAGTAGAACCGCTTGTGCGTGCCGCCGGCGACGTTCTCGATCTTCTGCGACAGCGCGGTCGCGCTCCACACGCGCGTCGCCTTGCCTTCGCCGGTGGCTGACGTCCGCCACAGACCGTCATAGGTCGCGCCGACCGCGACGCCGAACTTCGAACCGCCGGCGGTGCGCGCCAGCGGCCGGTCGAAGTAGAGGCGCAGCGGCGTGATCAGGAGCGAGTCGCCCGCCCGCGCGACCTCGATCTTGACGATGGCTTCGGCGGCAACGATCCGGCCGCCGTCCGCGGTCTTCTCCCACCGGACGAGGCGGACGCAACGCCAGTTCATCTCGAGCGGAGCCGGCACTTTCGAATAGAAGGTGCGGCCCGCCACCGGTCCGAAGGCCACGTTTCCGGCCGAGACCGCGGAGTACTCGGCCGCCCGACGGCGCAACGCCTGCGAGGCCTCGGTGATCGCGTAGTCGATCACCCAGCCGGCGACCATCGCGATGACGGCCGCCGGAACGACCATGGCCTTCATGTCCGGCGGCGGCGCGCACCGCGCCTCGACGGCGCCGTCCAGGGCCGCGTCCGACGGGTGGTTCGCCCTCTGCGAGCGCAGGGAATCGATGTCCGGCTTCGCCGCATCGAGGATCGTCACCTCGGCCTTCGCTGACCGTGGCTTGACCTCATTGTCGTCGCCGGCGTGCAGGCAGCCGGCAACCGCAAACGCGACGACGGCGATCCAGACGGATTTGAACATGCCCTGTCTCCCCCGCCTCACGCCTACCGCATTGCGCACGGATACTGCAACTACCTTGGCGGGTGGTTTTGATATGCGCCGCGACCATCCCGGCCCATCTAAATCGGCAATGACCTATTGACACTATCCTTTCCTTCCCTATATATCCTATTCAGGAAACGGCAACACGGGAGGACCAGACCGTGACCCTCGCCCAGGCCATCCAGCATCCCCGGGTGTTCGGCTCGCAGGCGCAGCTGCCGCCGGTCCTGCGCGGCCTCACCCTCGCCCAGCTCGAGGCGATGCAGGAGGAATTCGCCAAGCCCACGGCCGAGCAGAAGCTTGCCGCCTGGGCGCGCCAGCCGCTGCCCTACAATCCGCCCGACAAGCTGCGCGGCATCGAGCGGCGCCCCGAGCCGCCGGCTGGGGCGCAGGCAGTGCAGGCAAGCGGCCCGGCGCCGATCCCCGCCCCGCCCGACACGCCGTTCGAGCGCGCACTCGCCAGGCCGCAGCGCACGCCGCGGCGCCAGCGCGCGGCGTTCCTGCGCCAGCTCGAGCGCTGCCTTACCGTCGCCGAGGCGGCGGCGCGGGCCGGCGTCAACCGCGGCACGCTCTATCGCTGGAAGGAGAAGAATGCCGAGTTCGCGCGGCTGTGGCGCGAAAGGATCGCGCGGCACGTCGAGGAGACCGGCGACACGATCGCGCTCCAGGTCAACCGGCCCGAGGTGCGGCCGATCTTCTACCAGGGCAAGCGGATGGGCGAGCACCAGCGCTACAACCACCGGCTCCTGATGCACGTGCAGAACCGGCTCGACGCCGAGCGCCGCCGCGCCGAGGACCGTGCCGAGCGCCGCGAGCTCGCCGAGTTCAAGCTGGCGGCGGCGACTGAGGTGCCCGCGGCAAGCGAGTCATCGACTCCTGCAACGAGTCATCCGGCGACTCCGTCAGCGACGCCGGCGCCGGCCGAATCCGCGAGCCCGGACAAGGCGTTGGACCCGGCGGCGTGACTCGGACGCCGCCGCAGGACGGCGTCACGCGGCGGTGGTAGGTTTGCCGAGTGGAAAGCCGGTTCGACGAAAATGAAACCGGGCATGGAGGAGACCGATGAAACGCCGGACATTGCTCGCCGCGACCGCCCTGCTGCCTTTCGGGGCGGCGGCACAGGAAGCCTATCCGTCGCGGCCCATCACCATGATCGTGCCGTTCCCGCCAGGCGGCGTCGCCGACATCACCGGGCGGCCGACCGCTCATGTGATGGGCCGGCTGCTCAAGCAGTCGGTCGTGGTGCAGAACAAGCCGGGCGCCGGCGGCTCGGTCGGCGCCGCGCTTGCCGCGCGGGCCGCGCCGGACGGCTACACGATCCTGATGGCGCTGTCGTCGATCTCCGTGCTGCCGGTGGCCGACCGCCTGCAGGGTCGCACGCCGGCCTATGAGCTCGACCAGTTCGCGCCGATCGCCCTGATCAGCGCCGATCCCACGGTGCTCGTGGTGCGCGCCGACGGGCCGTACAAGACGCTGAAGGATCTCGTGGACGCGGCGAAGGCCAAGCCCGGCACGATCAACTACGGCTCGTCGGGCGTCTACGGCACGCTGCATGTCGCGATGGAGATGTTCGCGGGCGCCGCCGGCATCAAGCTGTTCCACATCCCCTACCAGGGCGGCGGACCGGCGGTGGCGGCGCTGCTCGGCGGCCAGATCGACGCGCTGGCCTCGGGCCCCGCGGCGGCGATCGGCCAGATCAAGGCCGGCAAGATGCGGGCGCTGGCGGTGTGGGGCGACAAGCGGCTCGCCGCACTGCCCGACGTGCCCAGCATGAAGGAGCTGGGCTACGACGCCACCTTCTATATATGGTCCGGCCTGTTCGCGCCGGCCGCGACGCCGGCGCCGGTCATGACGGCGCTGCGCGATGCGGTGAAGCGCACGGTTGAGGATCCGGAGTTCAAGCAGGCGATGGCCAAGGTCGAGACGCCGATCGCCTATCTCGACGCGCCGGCCTTCAAGAGCTTCGTCGCCGAGGATGCGGCGCGGTTGAAGATCGCGGTCGAGCGGATCGGCAAGGTTCCCGAGAAGTGACCCGCTCACCCTCGGCCCGCTTGCCGGGACGATCGGTCGCCGGCAGGTTGGCCGTCACGGCATTTCAAAGGGGATCCTTGCGATGAATCTGGACGCACTTGCGACGGCGTGGGCACCGCGCCTGCTCAGCGTGCTGCGCATCATGGCAGGCCTGCTGTTCCTGCAGCACGGCACCGCCAAGCACCTCAAGTTTCCGGCCGTGCCGATGTTCGCCAAGATGGAAACCGTGTCGCTGCTGGGCGCCGCCGGTGCGATCGAGATCGTGGGCAGCCTGCTCCTGATCCTCGGCCTGTTCACCCGCAGCACGGCGTTCGTGCTGTCGGGCCTTATGGCCGTGGCCTACTTCATGGCCCACGCCACGCGCGGCTTCTATCCGATCCTCAACGGCGGCGAGCTCGCCATCCTCTACTGCTTCGTGTTCCTCTACATCGCCGCGGCCGGCCCCGGCCCGTGGAGCTACGACGCTCTGCAGAAGAACAAGTAACTAGCGCTTAACGCGCCTTCGCCCAGGCAGTATGGAACGGCGGACGGCTGCCTCGTGCAGCCGTTTCGCTGTGCACAAGTGCGTATCGTGTGGGAGGAAGTCGTGTCCAAGCCGCGTTCCGTCAATCGCCGTCGCTTCGCCGTCCTCGCCGGTTCGGCCGCGCTCGCCGCGCCGCTGGCTGCACCGATGGTCGCGCGCGGCCAGTCGCGCTGGAAGCCCGACAAGCCGATCACGATCTACAATCCCTTTGCCGCGGGCGGCGTCACCGACGTCCACATGCGCCTGCTCGCCGAGATCGTCGGCAAGACGCTCGGCCAGCAGGTCATCATCGACATCAAGCCGGGCGCGGCGGGCACGCTGGCCCCGGCGATGCTGCTCAACGCCAAGCCGGACGGCCAGACGCTGGCAGTGATGAGCATCAACACGCTGCGCTATCCGCACTACCAGAAGACCAGCTGGAACCCGCTGACCGACTTCACCTACATCACCGGCCTGTCGGGCTACACGATGGGCATCGTCGTGCGCACCGACTCAGCCTGGAAGACGTTCCAGGACCTGGTCGCCGCCGGCAAGAAGGAACCGGACAAGTACAATTACGGCACCTCGGGCGTGGGCGGCACCGGCCAGCTCATGATGATCGAGGTCGAGCAGGCGACCGGCGCCAAGTTCACGCACGTCCCCTACAAGGGCGGCGCGGAATGGATGCAGGCGCTGATGGGCGGCGAGATCCAGTTCATCGCCGACGCCGCGCAATGGGCGCCGTTCGTCGACGACGGCAAGTGCCGCATCCTGGCCTTCGCGACCGAGCAGCGCATCCCGCGCTACAAGGACGTGCCGACCATGACCGAGCTCGGCGTCAAGGTGGTGGGCCAGAGCCCCTACGGCCTGCTTGGCCCCAAGGGCATGCCGCCGGCGATCGTCGACACGCTCTACCAGGCCTTCAAGCAGGCCTCGACCGAACCCAAGGTCACGGAGTACCTGGCGAAGTTCATCCAGGTGCCGTGGGACAGGAACCCCGCCGAGTTCCGCGCCTTCGCCGAGAAGTACTATGTCGACGTGAAGCCGCTGCTCATCAAGGCGGGGCTGGCAAAGTCGTAAGGAGGAAGCCATGGCGCTGAAGAAGGTCGCCCTCGAGATCGGCATGGGCACCGACATACGCGGCGGCGACTACACCAAGGCCGCCGTCCGCGCGCTGAAGGACGCGCTGTGGCACAACTCCCTTACCGTCGCGACCGCGCTCGGCAAGTCGAGCGACGACATGCAGGTCGAGGTGCTGATCGGCGTGCCGAAGCCCGACCAGGTCGACACCAAGCAGGTGCTGGCGGTGCTGCCGCACGGCACCGGCACAGTGAGGGTGTTCGAGGGCGGGCTGGAAATCCCCAACGAAGCCGGCACGGACAAGACGGTGATCGCCCAGGCGGCCGCCATCGTCCGTCTCGATCTGTAAGCGGGAGCAGCATCATGACTGCCAGACGCGTCATCCTCGAGCTCGGCACCGGCAACGACCTGCATGGTGGCGACTACACCAAGGCCGCCCTGCGCGCGGTGCAGGACGCCCTGCACCATTCGTCGCTGGCGATGATCCGCACCCTCAAGGTCAACCCCAAGACCGGCATGTTCGTCGACGTGACGATCGGCGTGCAGCAGCCCGACAAGGTCGACGCCGAGAAGGTGCGCGCCTCGCTGCCGTACGGCATCGTCACCGTGAAGGTGGTGAAGGGCGGGCTCGACATCGCCGACCCAGACCACAACGACCCGGCGGTGATCGCCAGCGCCGCCGTCGCCGTGCGGCTGGAGCTGCCCTAGGCGCGGACCAGCATCGCCAGGCCCTGCTCGATCGCGGCGCGGGCGCGCTGGCGCAGCTCCTCGTCGGTGGCGCTGCTGACCGGATGGTCGATCTGGGCGAAGCGGTAGTCGGGCATGCCGAGCACGCGGCTCATCATCTCGGCGGCGCTCGCGAACCGGGTGGTCATCACGCTGAAGGCGGGAACCTGGAGACGTTCAGCGGTCACTGAGTCGTGCAGACTGCACGATGAGCAGCTTCCTCAATCTCCCAGGCCTGAGACGACGGCATCCCAGTTCCTGATCTCGGCCACGATGTGGGCGTCGGCCGGCGCGCTGTAGTTCGACTTGGTGCGGCTCACGACCTCGGCGACGCCATGCTCCTCGCGCAGGATCTGGTCGAGGTGCTTGAAGAAGCCCTTGGTGCCTTCCTTGCCGTTGGAGATGAAGCCGATCGTCTTGCCCCGGAGCGTGTCGAGGCGCGGCGCGAGCTGGCCTGCGGGCGGTGCCTTCTCCGGCGTGGGATCGAGGACCTGGAAGCGCATGGCTTTCTCTCTTCTCTACTTCTTCGGGGGTTCGCAATCGACGCAGACGCCGATCGGCAACGTGACGGCATGGCTCTTGTGGCCGAGCCAGGGCGGGATGACCGCCCCGAAGCCGCCGGCCGGTCCGCCGGCCGCGACGACCAGCAACTGATCGGGCGAGTCCATTGCCGGATAGACGCTGTCGCCGCGGTCGCGCACCACGGCGCCCTTGCCGACCTCGGCCCATTCGCGGCGGTGGATGCGCGCGCGCTCGTGGATGAAGGCGGCGATGTCGGTCTTGGTCCAGCCTGCCGCCTGCAGATGCTCGCGCAGCTGCTTGGGAATGATCAGCGCGTAGTTGCCGGGATGGATCGAATAGTGCCGCAGGTTGGCGCGCATCTCGGCGGCGAAGGTCTCGAGAATCTCCTCGGGCTTGGTCGTCCACTCGTTCATGAGCTGCCGCGGTGCGCCGGCCGCCATCACTGTCACCGAGGACGCGCCCTTGGGCACGCCGCGCTGCTCGGCGAGCGGCAGCCACGACGAATCCTCCTCGTCCTCGGCGACGCAGTAGCTGAACTTGCCGGGGTGGCCGAGCGTCGAGCGGTCGATGGCGCCCGGCCGTACGTCCATCAGGTTGATCAGGCAGAGCCGGATGGCGCGGCCGATGACAGCCGTGGCGCGATCGGAGTTGCCCAGCGCATTGAAGGTGCCCGCCGCGCCCAGCTCGAGCCGGATCGGCCCGTTCAGCACGACCAGCACGGCGCAGCCGCCGGTGCTCGCCGTCGCGCCGTGCATCAGGAATTCCTCCTGCATCATGGCGGTCCACGCAGCCACGACGACCGGGAAGTGCATGGGCAGGCAGCCCGCCATGACGGCATTGATCGCAAGCTTCTCGGCGGTGACGGCAAGCCCGCGCACCGGCTCGATGCCGAGCAGCTGGTCGGGCGGCATCATCACCCACTCCAGGCAGGCTTCGACCGCCTCGCGCGTCGGCGGCACGATGGGCAGGCCGTCGGTCCAGCCGTTGGAGTGGTAGAGCTCCTGGACGGCGGAGATGCTGTCGGCGTCGTAGGTGCGCGAGGCGAGTTGCACGGATTTCCTCCACACCCAGCATAGCCCGCACGGGCACTATGCCAAGATCAACCTGATAGACAGGATTGTTGCAGGAAAGGCATCAATCGGCTTTCGGCCACTCGCGGCGCAGCAGCGCCATGAAGCCCGAGGCGACCGGCGTCGGCTCGCGCTCGCGAAGCGTGATCAAGCCGAGGCGACGCACCAGCTTTGGCTCGGCGAGGGGAATGAAGCGGAGCCCGCGGACCAGCGGCCCGCGCGTGGCGCCGCCCGGCACGACGCCCACGCCGACGCCCGCCCCCACCAGCGCAAGCAGGGTGGCGATCTGATTCACCACCACGAGCTGGCGAAGTTGCAGCCCCGCCGTCACGGCCGCGGCGTCGATGGTACGGCGGGTGCGCGATTCGGTCGGCAACGCCACGATCGGATGCTCCGTGAGTTCCGACAGGGCGACGCTGCGCCGGCCGGCGAGCTTGTGGCGGGACGGCACGACGGCATGGAAGGTCTCGCGGCCCAGCGCCGTGCCGGCGGCGTAGTCGGGCAGCTCATCGACGTAGCCGATGCCGAAATCGGCGACGCCGCTCCTCACGTCCTCGAGGATCGAGGCGTAGACGCCCTCGCGGACATGGATCTCCACGCCCGGCCGGTCGGCGCGATAGGCCGCGATCAGGCGTGGCAGCCGGCCGACCGCCACAGACATCACGCAGGAGATCACCACCAGGCCGCGGCGCTCCTGCGCCACCTCGCGCACGCTCTGCACCGTGATGCCGAGATCGTTCAGCATGCGCTCGGCGACGGCGGCGAACTCGCGGCCGGCCGCGGTGATCTGAACGCGCCGCGTGCTGCGCTCGAACAGCCGCACGCCAAGCTGGTCCTCCAGGCGCTTCAGCGTCCGCGTGAGCGCCGGCTGCGAGATCCGCAACCGCGCGGCGGCGGCGACAAAGCTGCCGTACTCGGCCAGCGCCAGCACCGCCTCGAGCTGGCGGGCGCCAACATCCGGCAGGGCACGGCGCGCCATCAGGCCGCGAGCATGCGCTCGCGGTTGCGCTCGCGCAGGATCGGCATGACCCACTTGCCGAACCGCTCGGCTTCCTCGTCGTGCAGGTAGCCCGACAAACAGAAGGAATGACAGCCGAGATCGATGAACTTCTGCAGGGTGTCGGCGCACTGCTCGGGATCGCCGACCACGGCGATGCCCGCACCCGGGCGCACCTGGGTGATGCCGGTCCACAGATGCGGCTCGATGGTCTCGCCGATCGCCGCCAGCTCGCGGACGCGACGGTTGGCCTCGGAGGTAGCGAAGTGCTGCTTGACGAACTGCTTCTGGCCCTCGGTCGCATGTGCGACGAGACCGTGCGCGAACTCCCAGGCCTCCTTCTCGGTCGACCGGCAGACGACCTGCAGGCGCATGCCGAAGCCGATCTCCTTGTCGCGCCCGTGCGCCGCGGCCATCGACCTGATCTCCGCCATGTTGGCGCGGATGCGCTCGTAGGTGTCGCCCCAGAAAAGGTGGACGTCGGAGTGCTTGGCCGAGATCTCCCAGGCCTGCCGGCTGCCGCCGCCCAGATAGAAGCGGGGATGGGGCTTCTGGAACGGATAGGGCCGGACCTGCGCGCCCTTCAGCTGATAGAACCTGCCGTCGAAATGGACAGGGCCGCGGGTGGTCCACAGCGCCTTCAGGATCGAGACCTCCTCGTCCATGATCTCGTAGCGCTCTTCCTTGCCCCACTTGATGCCTTCGGCGGCGTTCTCGGTCTCGCTCTGCCCCGCGATCAGGTTGATGGCGATGCGGCCGCCCGAAAGCTGGTCGAAGGTGCTGATCATCTTCGCCATCAGCACGGGGTTGAGGTAGCTCGGCCGCGCCGCCACCAGCATGCGCATCGACTTGGAGCGTGCCACCACCATGGCGCTGGTGATCCACGCCTCCCAGCAGGCGGTCTGCACCGGCACCAGCATGTACTCGAAGCCCGCCGCCTCGGCCGCCGCGACGATCTTGTCGAACAGCGCCATCGACGGCGCCACCTGAGCACCCGGGAGTCCGTAGGCGGTGGTGTCGCCTGCCGTGGGCAGGAACCAGCCGAATTCTAGTCTGCGCATTGGATCGTTTCCTTCCGAAGAGCAGCTTAGCGCAATTCGTTGTGGTCGCGACGGCGGCGAACCGGCACCATCCGCCGCACTTCGGGGGGAGCAACGAACGAATGCTGCAGCACGGCAAGCGTCCAACAATCGCATCGCGGCACGGCATGGTGGCCGCCGCCCATCCGCTGGCCGCCGCGGCGGGCGCGCGAATCCTGTCGAACGGCGGCAACGCCTTCGACGCCGCCGTCGCGACGGCAGCGACGCTGAATGTCGTCGAGCCCTACATGTCGGGCCTTGCCGGACGCGGCGTGGCGACCTGCTACATCGCCAGGGAGAAACGCGTTCGCACGCTCGACTTCGTCGGGCCGATCTCCCGGAACTTTCCCGTCGACAGGCTGAGCAGCCGCAGCCAGCTCCAGCGTGGCGCGCTGGCGGTCGGCGCGCCCGGCAACCTCGCGGGCTGGTGCGAGCTGAACAGGAGCTACGGCGGCAAGAAGCTGCCGGAGCTCTTTGCGCCGGCTATCCGGATCGCCCGCGACGGCTTCCAGCTGATCGAGTTCAACCTCGAGGAAATCCGCGGCGTCGCCGGCGAGCTGGCAGGCTACGAAGCGCTCCATCCCGAATGGTCGCGCGTCTACACCGCCGGCGCCGGCACTGTGGCGCCGGGCTTCGTGCTGAAGCAGCCCGACCTTGCACGCACGCTCGAAGCGCTGGCCGCCGAAGGGCCCGGCCTGCTCTACGGCGGCGCGCTCGGCCACAAGATCCTCGACAGGCTGAACGAGCTCGGCGGCTGCATGGTCATGGAAGATCTTATGGGGGCCGCGGCCACGTGGCGCGACCCGGTGGCCGTCAGCTATCGCGGCCACACCGTGCATGCGCCGCCGCCGCCCTGCGAAGGGTTCCAGTTCCTGCTGACCCTGCGCATCCTCGACGGCTTCGACCTGGCCGGGATGAAGCGCAACGCCACCGAACATCTCGACACGGTGCTGCGCGCCATCCGCCTCGCGGCGGGCGTCCGCATCGCCACCGGCGTGCCGGCGCCGCAGAAGCTCGCCGAGATCCTGTCCGACAGCCATGTCGAGGCGCTCCGGGCGCGGGTGCGCGACGGCAAGCCGATCTTCGGCCCGACCGAGCAATGGACGCCGCCACAGGAGCCGGTGTCCGCGGTCGACGAAAGCCACACGACGTCGTTCTCGATTGCCGACAGCGAGGGCAACCTGATCTGCCTGACGCAAAGTCTCGGCAGCGTCTTCGGATCGGGCATCGTGGTGCCCGGCACGGGCATCTGCCTCAACAATTTCCTCTACTGGGCCGACGTCAACCCGAAGAGCCCCAACCGGGTGAAGCCGGGCGAGCAGCTGCCGATGTGCATGGCGCCGTCGATCTCGACCAGGAATGGCGCGCCCGTCCTGGCGCTCGGGACGCCCGGCAGCTACGGCATCCTGCAGACCCAGCCGCAGGCGATGGTCCAGTACTTCGACTTCGGCCTGCCGCTGCAGCAGGCGATCGAGGCGCCGCGCGGCCGGCTGACCGACGGCGCCGAGGTGCTGCTGGAATCGCGGCTGCCGTCCGATGTTCCCGCCGAGCTGCGCCAGCGCGGCCACAGCGTCACGGCCGGGCCGGAATGGACGATGAAGGTGGGCGGCATACAGGGCGTCGCGGTCGATCCCGACAGCGGCACCTTCACCGGTGGCTGCGACCCGCGGCGCGACGGGTACTGCGTGCCGGCTTAGGACAACGCCGTCACCACCCGCGTCTGGGAACGGACGTGGGGCGCAAAGCGGCCCCAGCCCCGCATCGCGGCGAATTCCTTCGTTGCGACGGCGGCGGGCGAGTCGAGCTCATAGACCGTGGTGTATAGCTTCGTCCGCGTGCGCCGCCCCTGCCCGCGGTCGCTTTCCGATATCTCTCCGGAGGAGACGTAGCGCCGGCCAGCCAGCACGCCCGGACAGGACAACGCGTCGGGCAGATGCACGTCGTCGTACCAGCGGTTCCAGTCGGCCTCGACGGCGGCGTCGACCTCGGCCGTCACGATCAGCAGGCAGTTCGGCAGCACGCTCATCCGGCATTCTCCTTGCACGCGAGCTTCGGGCACGATGGAATGCCTGCCAACACAAATATGGGTCCATGAAAGACGCCGACATCGTCCGTATCGCCGGTTGGGTGGTTCGCCGCGGCCTTGCCGGCGTGGCGGAAGAGGACCTGCTGCGGGAGTTCTGCGAGAAATGCCGCGCCGCCGGTCTCCCCCTGTCGCGCGGACTGGCCCTCATCGACACGCTGCATCCCGTCCATGAAGGCCGCGTCTTCCGTTGGCGCGACGACGAATCGACCGACGCCCCCATGGTCGAGTACGGCCCCAGCGACCAGGGCGAGGGCGCCGTGACGTGGCAGAGCAGCCCGTTCTTCCATCTCCTGCAGACCGGGGAGGAGGAACTGCGCCGGCGCATCGGCTTCGGCGATGCCATCGATTTCCCGGTCATCCAGGAGATGAAGGACGCCGGTCACACCGACTACCTCGTCTTCGTTCACCGCTTCGCCGGCGACAACGCCATCGGCGAGATGGATTGTGTCTATTCGTCCTGGGTGACGCGCCACCCCGAGGGATTCAGCGACGCCGGCCTGGCGGCGCTGCGCCGCCTGGTGCCGCCGCTGGCGCTCGCCATCAAGGCCGCCGCGCTCGCGCGCGTGGCCGACACGCTCGTCAGGGTCTACCTGGGACGCGACGCGGGCCGGCGCGTGCTCGAGGGCCGCATCCGGCGCGGCGTCGCCGACCGCATCGAGGCGGCATTGTGGTTCTCCGACCTGCGCAGCTACACGGCCATCACCGACACCGCCCAGCCCAGCGAGATCATCCCGCTGCTGAACGACTATGCCGAAGCCGTCATCACGGCGATCCATGAAGCCGGCGGGGACGTGCTGAAACTGATCGGCGACGGCACGCTGGCGGTGTTCCGCGCCGACGGCCCGGCGGAAGCCTGCCGGCGCGCGCTGCAGGCCGAACAGAACCTACGCACGCGCATGCGGGAGCTGAACGAACGACGGCAGGCCGAGGAACGACCCGTGACCGCCGCCTATGTCGGCCTGCACATCGGCGAAGTGTTCTACGGCAACATCGGCAGCGTCGATCGCCTCGACTTCACGGTGGTCGGCCCGGCCGTCAACGAGACCAGCCGCATCGCCTCGATGTGCCGCTCCGTCGACCGGCCGCTGCTCGTGTCCTCGGCTTTCGCCGACGCGCTGCCGGCCGCGGAGCGCGCGCGTCTCGTGTCGGTCGGCCGCTTTGCCTTGCGCGGCGTCGGCCGGGCGCAGGATCTCTTCACTGTCGACCCCGAGCTGATCTAGCTCGCCGGCAACCGGCAGTCGTCGTGAACGCACGGCCGCCGCCCGAAAATTTCCGTATCTCGCCTTGCATTGGCTCCACCCGGGTGCCTACGATGCCGCCAACAACGAAGCCGCTCAACGAGGCGGCAGTCCTTGGGAGGACAACATGGCCAAGACGAAGCGTCGCAGCGTACTCAAGCTTGCCGGCGGTGCCGCCGCCGCGTCGATGGGTGGCATGGCCGCCATTCTCGCAACCGGGCGCATGCCCGCCTTCGCCCAGCAACGAACGGTTCACTGGCTGAAGTGGGTCGATTTCGTCCCGGCGACGGATGCCCTTCTGAAGAAGGAAATGATGCCGGAGGCCGAAAAGGCGCTGGGCATCAAGATCAACCTCGAGACCGTGAACGGCAACGACCTGCAGCCGCGCATCACGGCCGGCATCCAGTCGGGCTCCGGCGCCGACCTGATCATGTCGTTCAACAGCTACACGCACCTGTACGCCAACAGCGTCGTCGACGTCAGCGAGATCGCCGAGGAGGTCGGCAAGCGGGAAGGCGGCCTCTTCCCGTACGCGCGCGCGATCTGCAGCAACGGCAAGATCTTCATGGGCATGCCGTGGGCGGTGATCGGCGGCATGATCGCCTACCGCAAGTCGTGGCTCGACGAAGTCGGCGCCACCAAGTTCCCCGACACCTGGGAAACGTACCGCGAAGTGGCCAAGAAGATGAAGGCCAAGGGCAAGCCGTTCGGCCAGACCCTGGGCCACACGTTCGGCGACGCACCGGGCTTCAGCTATCCCTACCTGTGGTCGTGGGGCGGCAAGGAGATCGATGCCAGCGGCAAGGTGGTGCTCAACTCCAAGGCGACCGTCGACTCGGTCAAGTTCATGACCGGCCTGTGGAAGGACGGCATGGACGAGGGCGGCCTCGCCTGGGACGACACCAACAACAACCGTGCGTTCCTCTCGCAGACCATCTCCGCGACGCTGAACGGCGCCTCGATCTACATCGAGACCCTGCGCAAGCCCGACCAGTACAAGACCGAGAAGGGCGTGCAGATGAGCAAGGACATCCTGCACGCGCCCCTGCCCAAGGGACCGGCGGGACAGTTCGGCTTCCACCTTCTTCAGTCGAACATGCTGATGAAGTATTCGAAGAACCAGGATGCCGCCAAGGCGTTCCTCAAGTGGATCCACACCGAGGCGAACTACAGGAAGTTCTTTGAATCGCAGAAGGGCTTCGCGACGCCGTGCACCGCCAAGTGGGAGTCCGACAAGTTGTGGGACGTCGACCCGGTGATGACGCCGTACAAGGTCGCCGCCCGCCTCGGCCAGGCCATCGGCAACGCCGGGCCGCCCGACGCCAAGGCGCAGGAGGTCCTGTCGAAGTACATCATCACCGACATGTACGCCAAGGCCGTGCAGGGCATGCCGGCCGAGGACGCGGTGAAGTGGGCCGAGGCGGAGCTCAAGAAGATCTACGGAGCGTGAGTTTCGCCCTGGCGACAGCGTAGCCTAACCGATGAGTAGAACATGGCGGTAACCGCAGTCTCGGGCTCGGCAGCCCGGCCCATCCCGCGACTGCGGCGCCTGGAGGATGAACGTTGGCTCGCGATGGCGCTCCTGGCGCCGACCGCGATCCTGCTCGGCCTGTTCATCGCCTATCCCTTTTTCGAGGGCGTCCTGCTGTCCCTCAGCAGCGCGCGCGTCGGCGATCCCGGTCACTTCGTCGGGCTGAAGAACTTCCACAAGATCTGGGACGACAGCATCTTCCGCACCACCGTGTGGAACACGTTCTGGTACACGGGCGTGACGACGGTGTTCAAGCTGGCGCTCGGCCTGTGGCTGGCGATCCTGCTCAACCGGCATTTCAGGGGCAAGGCGATCATCCGCGCCTTCATCCTGCTGCCGTTCATCATTCCCACGGTGCTCTCGACCTTCGCCTGGAAATGGATGTTCGATCCGACGTTCAGCGTCATCAACTGGACGCTGTTCCAGCTCGGCTTCATCACCCAGCGCATCAACTGGCTGGGCGATCCCGACCTCGCGATGACGTCGATCATCGTCATCAACATCTGGCGTGGCGTGCCGTTCTTCGCCATCACCCTGCTGGCCGGCCTGCAGACCATCAGCCCCGAGCTTCACGAGGCGGCCGCCATCGACGGCGCACGCCCATGGGCGCGCTTCTGGCATGTCACCTGGCCGCTGCTCATGCCGGTCACCCTGGTGGTGGTGCTGTTCTCGGTCATCCAGACCTTCGCCGACTTCCAGCTCGTCTACGTGATGACCGGCGGCGGGCCGGCCAACGCCACCCACCTCTTCGCCACCTACGCCTACCAGCTCGGCATCGGCACCGGGTTGCTGTCGGAGGGTGCCGCGATCTCGCTCGCGATGTTCCCGTTCCTCTTCATCATCGTGGTCGTGCAGCTGCTGTACATCCGCCGCGTGGAGACCCGCTGATGATCGAGGGTGCGCTCTGGAGGCGATGGGTCTTCTACAACATCCCGTTGATCCTGTTCGTCTTCGTCCTGCTGTTTCCGTTCTACTGGATGATCGTCACGACCTTCCGGCCGGACGGCGAGCTCTACCTGCCGTGGAACGCGCCCAACTACATGCCGTTCTGGACCAACAACCCGACGCTCGAGCACGTCCTCTATCTCTTCGAGGAGACCAGCTTCTCGCGCTGGATGTTCAACACGATGCTGATCGCCCTCGTGTCGACCGTGATCTCCCTGTTCTGCGGCGTGCTGGCGGGCTACGCGCTCGCCCGCCTCAACTTCCCCTATGCCGGCGGCCTCGGCACCGCGATCTTCATCACCTACCTGGTGCCGCAGACCCTGCTGTTCATCCCACTGGCCGAGATCATCCGGAACTTCCAGCTCGGCGACACGCCGTGGTCGCTGATCCTGACCTATCCGACGTTCCTGATCCCGTTCTGCACCTGGCTGATGATGGGCTACTTCAAGGCCATCCCGAAGGAGCTCGAGGAGTGCGCGCGCATCGACGGCGCCTCGCGCTGGAAGGCGATGGTCTACATCATCATTCCGGTCGCGGTGCCCGGCATCCTGTCGTCGGGCATCATCGCCTTCACGCTGTCGTGGAACGAATTCATCTACGCCCTGGTCTTCCTGTCCTCGCCCGACCAGAAGACGGTCCCGGTCGGCGTCACTTCGGAGCTGATCCGCGGCGACGTGTTCTTCTGGGGACCGTTGATGGCCGGCGCCCTGCTGGGGTCCATTCCGGTGGCGATCGTCTACTCGTTCTTCGTCGAACACTACGTTTCGGGCCTTACCGGCTCGGTCAAGGGGTAGCGCGTCATGGCCGAGGTCAGCCTCCACAAGCTCAACAAGAAGTTCGACACCACCCACGTCGTGAAGGACGTCGACCTTCAGATCCGGGACAAGGAATTCATGGTCTTCGTCGGGCCGTCGGGCTGCGGCAAGACCACAACCCTGCGCATGATCGCCGGCCTGGAAAGCGTCACCGCCGGCGAAATCCGGATCGACGACAAGGTGGTCAACGAAGTGCCGCCGATGGATCGCGACATCGCCATGGTGTTCCAGAACTACGCGCTCTACCCGCACATGAGCGTCGCTTCCAATTTGGCGTTCGGCCTCAAGATGAGGAAGTTTGAGAAGGCCGAAATAGAGAAGCGCATCAACAATGCCGCCGCCATCCTCGGCATCGAGAACCTGTTGCAGCGCAAGCCGCGCCAGCTCTCCGGCGGCCAGCGCCAGCGCGTGGCGCTGGGCCGCGCCATCGTGCGCGACCCCAAGGTGTTCCTGTTCGACGAGCCGCTCTCCAACCTCGACGCCAAGCTGCGCGTGCAGATGCGCGTCGAACTGAAGAAGCTGCACGAGCGGCTGGCCGTGACCTCGGTCTACGTCACCCATGACCAGGTCGAGGCCATGACGCTCGGCGACCGGGTGGTGGTGATGAAGGACGGAGTGGTCCAGCAGGTCGGCGAGCCGCTGGAGCTCTACAACACCCCGGCCAATCGCTTCGTCGCGGGCTTCATCGGCTCGCCGGCGATGAATTTCGCCGACGTGACGCTGGCGGAGAACGGCGGCAGGCCGGTTGCCGAGGCGCCGGGGCTGCGCATCGGCCTGCCGGGCGAGCTGGCAACGCGGGCTCGCGCCAGGAGCGGCCACAAGGCGACGCTCGGCATCCGGCCGGAGGACATCCATGTCGCGACCGCGGCGGACGCGCCGGAGTATTGCTTCGAGGCGGCGGTCGAGGTGGTCGAACAGCTCGGCTCGGAGATCCTGCTCGACATGCGCGCCGGTCCGGCCTTGATGGTGGCGAGCGTCGACCCGACGCTGCGCGTCCGCGCCCACGACAAGCTCAAGCTGGCGCTGAAGCCCGAGCGACTGCACCTGTTCGACGCGGAGACCGAAGCGGCGATCTAGCCCTACGGCGTGGGGCCGGCCCAGCCTTCCAGCGCGTCCCACTTTGCCTTGCGCTGCGCCTCGCGTGGCTTCTTGAAGTCGTGGCCGAACGGCGCGGTGTCGAAGGACCCGTAGGTCGGGTTGGCGATCATCAGCCACTGCTTGCCCCAGTACGGCATGTCGGCCTCGAACGCTTTGACCCGGTCTGCTTCGCCGGTCCGATAGCGGTCGTCGAAGTCGCCGAAATTGTCGCCGATGTTCAGCAGCACGCGATAGTCCCCGGTCACCACGGCACGGCGCGTGCCCTTGGGGCCGCCCCATTCCGGCTTCTCGCCCTGCATCAGGAACGTGTCGATGTTGCCGCCCATCGGGAAGCCGAGCTTCTGCATGTTCTCGCGCGTGTCCTTCTCGGTCACGGCGCCGCGGTTGGTGATGTAGAAGACCTTCACGCCCTTGGAATCGGCGTATTTCGCGAACTCCACGGCACCGGGGATGGCCGTCGAGATCTGCGCCGCGCAGAACTCGTTCCAGGTCTTGGTGCTGAACGACTTGTCGTTCTTCAGCATCCAGACCTGGTAGCGCGAGTTGTCGAGCAGGGTCTCGTCGATGTCGAGAATCACGGCTGGCGGCAGATTCTGGTAGTCGCCCTTCTGCTCGGCGGGTGCCGCCGTCCAGTTCCCGTCCGCCAGCGCCTCGTCGAGGCGGACGCGCGCCAGCGAAAAGACCGTGAGGGCATTCGCCTTGTATTCGACGGCGCGCTGCGTCCACAGCGTGGCCAGCAGCATGTCGTTCGCCGGTACGGCATCCTGGGCGCGCACCGTGCTTCCCGCGAAGGCCGCCAGGACGGCGGTCAGAACCAGGATTTTCCTCTTGATCATGGCGATATCCTCTTCAGCAGCCGTTGCTTGGTCGCCTCATCGGCGAACGACGCCTCGATCGTCGTGCGCGCCACGGCGCGCAACTCCTTCTCGCCAAGCCCCGCCCTGTCGTATTCCGACCCGAGCGTGGTGTGAAAGAAGGGCGGATCGTCGGAATTCAGGGTGATACGTACGCCCGCCTCGATCAACCGGTGCAAAGGATGTGACGCTCGGTCAGGATACAGGCCGAGTGCAATGTTGCTGCCCGGACAGACCTCGAGGACGATGCCGCGGCGCGCCAGCTCTTCCATCAGAGCCGGGTCGTCGGCCGACCGCACGCCATGCCCGATGCGCGTCACCGGCAGGTCGCGGATCGCCGCCCAGACGCTTTCCGGGCCCACGACCTCGCCGGCATGGACGGTGCAACCGTAGCCGTTCTCGTGCGCCAAACGATAGGCCGGCGCGAAGTCGGCCGGCGCGAACTTCGCCTCGTCGCCCCCCATGCCGAAACCCACGACGTAGGGATGCGGCTCGACGATCATGGCCTCCACCATGCCTGCCGCCCGCTCGGGGCCGAGATGGCGGATGCAGATGATGTTGATGCGGCCAACGATGCCGAACTCCCGTTCGGCGCGGTCTATGCCCGCGGCCAGCGCTTCGAGCCACGCGGCGTAGGAGATGCCAAGGGCCGCCGGCCGCTCGGGCGAGCAGAACATCTCGACATAGATCGCGCCTTCCTGCGCGGCGCCCGCGAGATACGAGTAGAGCACGTCGCCGAAGTCGCGCGGCGTCTTCAGCGCCGTGCAGACGCGATCGTAGGCGTCGAGGAAGCTCCAGAAATCCGTCCAGGCATAGGTGCCCTTCGCATCGAACAGCTTGGCCGGCAGGCTGATCCCGTTGCGCCGGGCAAGCTCGCGCGCCAACGCCGGCGGGATCGAGCCTTCGAGATGGCAGTGGATTTCGGCCTTGGGTGTCACTCGAATCCTCGAAGCGGCAGGTCGGGGCGTTGCAGCCAGTTGTCGGCCGCGTATTCGGCACGGCCGTCGATCAGGTGCAGGGCATAGGCATGTCGCGGTCGCGTCGAGCGATTGGCCGCGCTGGCATGCGGAAGCAGCCCGTCCAGCACCACCAGCGTGCCCCGTCTGGCCTCCAGCGCGACCGGCTCGACCGGCGGCCAGGGCGAAGAATCAAGGGTCCGTGTCACCAACTCGTTGCCCTCGTATCCGAACCGCTGGCGCAACGGTCCGCGATGGGCGCCCGGCAGCGCCATCAGACAGCCATTGTCGCGGTCGGCATCGTCGAGGGCCAGCCAGAAGCCCGTGACGCTCGGCGGATCGGTGCGCAGGTAGGTGGCATCCTGATGCCAGCCGACCTCGGCGCCGACACGGGCGTACTTGAAGAGGTACATCGACTGCAGCAGCAGCGGCTCGCGGAGGCCGATCCGGTGCGCCAGGTCGGCAAGCCGCTTGTGCCGCGAGAAGCGTCCGAACACGGGATCGAGATCGTGCAGGGCATGCCCGATCTTGTTCAGCCGGTCCGGCGCGTCCTCCTCGACGAAAAAGCGGATGGCCCCGCCCGACTCCCGAAAGTAGCTGTCGCGTGCGTGCGCCTGATCGCGCGTCGAGAAGGCGGTGGCAGCCGGACCCGGGCGGAAGCCTGCCGCCAGTTCCGCAGCCCGCGCCTGCAGTGCGTCGCACTCGGTCTGCGGGACGAAATCCTCGAGCACCAGGAAGCCGTCGCGTTCGTAGGCGGCGAGGTCGACGCGCGTCATGCGAGGCGCTCCAGGACAACGGGCTTCGGAACAGGCAGCGCATCGCCGATGCGGATCGCCCGCCGCACCAGGTCGATCGCCTCGTCGGCGGCCGCCTCGGTGGCGGCATGCACGATACAGAGCGGGCTGCCGGTGCGGACAGGGGTGCCGACGTCGATCACATCCGTCAACCCGACGGCGGGGTCGATCGCATCGTCGGCATGGCTGCGCCCGCCGCCCAGCGCCACGACCGCGATGCCGACCTGGCGCGCATTCATGCCCACGACATGGCCCGACCGTTCGGCCGTACAGGGGCGGATCACCGGCGCCGGCGGCAGATAGTGCGCGGCATGTTCGAGGAAATCGTCGGGCCCGCCCAGCGCCGACACCATGCGGGCGAAGGTCTCGGCGGCGCGTCCGTCGGCAAGGGCCGCCTCGGCCCTGGCGCGTCCCGCGGCGGCATCGGGCGCCAGCGTGCCCAGCGCCAGCATTTCGCCCGCCAGCACCATCGTGACCTCGTGCAGCCGCGGCTCGCGCGCGCCCGTGCCCGTGAGATAGGCCACGGTCTCGGCGACCTCGAGGGCGTTGCCGACGTCGCGGCCCAGCACGCGGTCCATGTCGGTGATCAGGGCCACGGTGGGCAGGCCCGCCCGATTGGCGACATCGACCAGGCTTCGCGCCAGGTCGCGCGCCATCTCCTCGGTGTCGCAGAAGGCACCGGAGCCGCACTTGACGTCCATCACCAGCCCGTCGAGCCCCTCGGCGATCTTCTTGCTGAGGATCGAGCTGACCAGCAGCGGGATCGATTCGACGCTGCCGGTGACGTCGCGCGTCGCGTAGAGCCGCCGGTCGGCCGGTGCGAGATCGTCGGTCTGGCCGATCACGGCGCAGCCGACGTCGCGCACGACCCGCCGGAAGGTGTCGATGTCGGGCTGCACGTTGTAGCCCGAGATCGAGGCGAGCTTGTCCAGAGTGCCGCCGGTATGGCCGAGACCGCGGCCGGAGATCATCGGCACGAAGGCGCCGCAGGCCGCCACGATGGGCGCCAGCATCAGGCTCACCTTGTCGCCGACGCCGCCGCTCGAATGCTTGTCGATCACCGGGCCGGGCAGATCGAGATCGTCCCAGTCGAGCATGAGACCGGACCGCGCTAGACCCAGGGTCAGCGCCACCCGCTCCGACACCGTCATGCCGCGGAAGAAGACTGTCATCGCGAACGAGGCGACCTGGCCTTCGCTCCAGGTTCCATCGTGGATGCCGCGCACGATGAAGCCGATCTCCTCGGCCGAGAGTTCGTGGCCGTCGCGCTTCCGGCGGATGATTTCCTGCGGCAGCATGGCGCCTATTCGTAGCGCTCCAAGAAGGCGCGCAACAGGCGCCGCACGCTACCGGAGGCGGCGCTGGCCACGGCGATCGTGTGATCGTGGCCCAGCGCGCCGGGCACCAGGCCGGCGGCAAAGTTGGTCATCAGCGACAGGGCCGCCACCTTCATGCCGGCGTGACGCGCCAGGATCGTTTCCGGCACCGTCGACATGCCGACGGCATCGGCCCCCAGCACGCGCGCCGCGCGGATTTCCGCCGGGGTCTCGAAGGACGGGCCGCAGAAGAAGACGTAGACGCCCTCATGGCAGACGATGTTGGCCGTCCTCGCCGCCTCCAGGAGCTTCTGCCGAAGAAGGGGATCATAGGCGTCGACCATGTCGACGAAGCGGTCGTTGCCGGAACCGCCGCCTGGGCCGATGCCGAACAGCGGGTTCACGCCGGTGAAGTTGATGTGATCGCTGATCGCCATGACCGAGCCCGGCGGCATGTCGAGCCGCAGGCTGCCGGCAGCATTGGTCTGCAGCAGGGTCTCGCAACCCAGATCGGCCACGACGCGGATGGGGCCGCGCATCTCATCGGCCCTGCCGCGCTCGTAGTAGTGCGCGCGGCCTTGCAGCACGGCGACCGGCGTCGGCCCGACATACCCGAGGACCAGCCGGCCGGCATGGCTGCTCACCCGGGTCTCGGGAAAGTCCGGCAGCTCGGCATAGGGGATCGCGGCCACTTCGCGCACCTCCTCGACGAAGCCGCCGAGGCCGGAACCCAGAATGACGGCGACCTTGGGCCGGAAGCCTGGGACGCGGGAAACGATCTGGTTCATGGCCTGGCGACGTGCTGCGGGCCGAACGACATCGGCAGAAGTTCGCCGAGGGTCACGGTACGGCGCAATCCGCCCGAACCGCAGAGATGGACCGGCAGATCGTCCGCCGCGAACTCGCGCAGCTTCTGACGGCAACCGCCGCACGGCGTGACGAGCTCGGGTCCTGCGGCGACCACGAGGCATTCCAGGATGCGCCCGTGACCTGCCGCCACCAAGGCGGCGATGGCGCCCGCTTCGGCGCAAAGGCCCTGCGGATAGGCGGCGTTTTCGACGTTACAGCCGCCATGGATCGAGCCGTCCTCGGCGCGCACGGCGGCGCCGACACGGAATCTCGAATAGGGCGCATGGGCGCGCTGCATCATGCGCGTCGCCAGCTCGAGCAGGTCGTCCACGTCAATGCTCCTTCTCGTACGGCACGCCGGCGGCCCTGGGCGCCACGGCGCGGCCGATGAATCCGGCCAGCAGGAACAGGGTGAGAAGATAGGGCAAGGCCTGGATCAGTTGCACCGGAACCTCGCCGACGCCCGGCAGCTTGACGCCCTGCAGGCGGATGGCGATGGCGTCGAGCAGGCCGAAGATCAGGCAGGCGCCGAACGCGGAGAACGGCCGCCATCGGCCGAAGATGATGGCGGCCAGCGCAATGAATCCCTGCCCCGCCGTCATGTCGCGGCTGAAGCCGGCATTCTGCGCGATCGAGAGATAGGCGCCCGCCAGACCCGCGAACAGGCCGCACAGCAGGACCGCCCGATAGCGCAGCCAGCCCACCGAGATGCCGGCAGCGTCGACGGCGAGCGGCATCTCGCCCACCGCACGCAGGCGCAGGCCGAAGCGCGTGCGTTCGATCAGCCACCAGGTGAACGGCACGGAAAGAAGCGCCCCGAAGACCAGGACGTTGTCGCCCGCGTCGGGAAAGAAGAGCGGCCTCAGGCGCTCGTCGCCGGTGAGCGGCGGCGTCTGCCCGCCGCGCGAGAACCACGCCGTGCCCAGCACGACGGTGAGCCCCGCCGCCAGGATGTTGATGGCGACGCCGCTCACGACCTGATTGCCGCGATGGGTGATGCAGGCAAAGCCGTGCAGCAGCGCCAGGACTTCCGCCGCCACGATGGCGGCGGCGACGCCCGCCCACGCCGATCCCGTGAGCGACGCGGTGGCGGCGGCGAAGAACGCCGCCATCAGCATCTTGCCCTCGAGGCCGACATCGATGATGCCGCTCTTCTCCGAGAACAGCCCGCCCATGGCGCACAGCACCAGCGGCGTCGCCACGCGCAGGGTGGCGGCGAGGGTCAGGGTGACGAGGGTGACAGCCTCTTCCACCTCAGGCCTTCCGTGCGAAAAGCGCCTGCAGCCAGGGCCGCGGCAGATGCACGAGCGCGCCGGAGAACAGGATGACCAGCCCCTGGATCACCACCACCATCTCGCGCGTGATCTTCGGGATCTCGAAGGAAAGCTCGGCCCCGCCCTGTTGCAGCGCGCCGAACAGGAGGGCCGCCAGCACGATGCCGAGCGGGTGGCCGCGCCCCATCAGTGCGACGGCAATCCCGGTGAAGCCGTAGCCTGCGGGGAAGTCGAGCACGAGCCGATGGTGGACGCCCAGCAGCTCGTTGACCGCCACACCGCCCGCCAGCGCCCCCGACAGGCACATGGCGAGCATCGTCATGCGCTTGATGCTGGTGCCCGCGTAGACCGCCGCCTCCGGGTTCTGGCCCATGGTGCGCAGCGCATAGCCCCACGGCGTGTGCCAGAGGAACACCCAGACGCCGGCGCAGCAGAGCAGCGCCAGCACGAGCGACAGGTTGAGTGCCGACTGCGCCACGGCGATGCCGAACCACTGCAACGCGGCCTGCATCGACGGCAGCGCGGCGGAGGCGGCAAAGCCGCGGCTCTGCGGCGTCATCGACCCCGGTGCGATCAGCACGTTGACCATCAGGTAGACCATCAGCGCCGAGGCCACGAAATTGAACATGATGGTGGTGATGACGACGTGGCTGCCGCGCCAGGCCTGCATCCAGGCCGGAATCGCCGCCCACGCGGCGCCGAATGCGGCCGAGGCGAGGATCGCCAGCGGGATCATCAGCGGCGCCGGCAGCCAGCGGTCGAGCGCCAGCACCGCGAGCCCGCAGCCCAGGCCGCCGATATAGGCCTGGCCCTCGCCGCCGATGTTGAACAGGCCGGCATGGAAGGCGACCGCGACGGCGAGGCCGGTAAAGATGAAGTTGGTGGCGTAGTAGAGCGTGTAGCCGATCGATTCCGACGAACCCAGTGCACCCGCGACCAGCAATTTCAGCGCCTGGACGGAATCGACGCCGATGATCGCCACGATGATGCCGACCACGAGGAAGGCCATCGCAATGTTGACCAGCGGCAACATGACGATCTCGGCCCAGCCGGGCAGCGGGCGCCGCGGCGCACTCATGCGGCCCCTTCGACGCCGCCGAGGGCAGGCTTCGCGCCGGCCATCATGAGGCCAAGCTTCCGTTCGTCGGCGTCGCGCGCCGCGACCTCGCCGACGATCCGGCCGTCGAACATGACCAGGATCCGGTCGGCCAACGCCAGGATCTCGTCGAGCTCGACCGAGACGACCAGCACGGCGCAGCCGGCGTCGCGGCTCTTCACCAGCTCGCGGCGGATGAACTCGATGGCGCCGATGTCGACGCCGCGTGTCGGCTGCCCCACCAGCAGCACCTTGGGTTCGCGCGCCATCTCGCGCGCCAGGATCAGCTTCTGCTGGTTGCCGCCTGAGAAACGCGACGAACGCAGGCCGGGCGACCGCGGCCGCACGTCGAAGCGCTCCATGAGCTGGGCGCAATGCCGGCTGACCGCCGGCCCATCCAGCAAGTAATGGCGGCAGAACGGCGCTCTGTCCTGATAGCCCAGGATCGACGTTTCCGAGGCCAGAAAGGCCGGCACCATGCCCTGTCGCAGGCGATCCTCCGGCACATGGGCGAGACCGAGGACACGCATCTCTGCCGGATCGACGGGATGATCCGCATCGATCTTGCGGCCGCAGACCTCGATCGAGCCGCCGCCTGGCGGGCGGATTCCCGCCAGCACCTGCAGGAGCTCGGTCTGGCCGTTGCCCGCAACGCCGGCGACGCCGACGATCTCCCCCGCCCTGACCTCCAGCGACACGTCGTCGAGCAGGCGGACGCGGCGAGCGTCGGTCAGCGACAGGTGCCGGGCCGCCAGCATGACCTCGCCGCGGCGCGGCGGCGCCTTGTCGAGGTCGAGGCGCACCTTGCGTCCGACCATCAGTTCGGCCAACTCCTCGGCGTCGGTCTCCGCGGTCGGCTTATCGGCCACGACCTCGCCGCGCCGCATGACGATCACCCGGTCGGTCGCGGCCATGACCTCGCGCAGCTTGTGGGTGATCAGGACCACCGTGACGCCGCGATCGCGCAGGGACTTCAGGATGTCGAGCAGTCGGTCGGTCTCCTGCGGGGTCAGCACGGCGCTGGGCTCGTCCAGGATCAGGATCCGCGCACCGCGCATCAGCACCTTGAGGATCTCGACTCTCTGCTGCTCGCCGACGGAAAGATCGGCCACCCGAGCGTCGGCGTCGACCGCAAGCCCGTACTCGCGCGCCAGCCGCGCCAGCTCGGCGCGCGCCGCCGCCAGGCCGCCCGCCAGCAAGAGACCGCCCTCGGCGCCCAGGATCAGGTTCTCCAGTACGGTGAAATCGTCGACCAGCATGAAATGCTGATGGACCATGCCGATGCCGTGGCCGATGGCGTCGCCCGGGCTCGCCATGTCGACGGGCTCGCCGTCGACCAGGATCTCGCCGGCGTCGGCGCGATAGAGGCCGTATAGGACGTTCATCAGGGTCGACTTGCCGGCGCCGTTCTCGCCGACCAGGCCGGTAATGAGTCCCTTCGCGATCCTGAGCGACACGCCGCGCACGGCGTGCACGCTGCCGAACGACTTGTCTATTCCCCGAAGCTCGATGGCGGCGTCGGGCGTCAGCTCTTGCACGAATTGTTGCTCATGTAGTCGTGAACGACGATCTTTCCCGAGATGATGTCGGCCTTGGCGGCGTCGACCTTCGCCTTCATCTCCGGCGTGATGAGCTTCTCGTTGTCCTTGTCGAGCGCCCAGTCGACCCCGCCTTCCTTGAGGCCGAGCACCTGCGTGCCGCCCTTCCACTGGTTGGCCGTCGCCGCCTTGAAGCTGTTGTAGGTTGCAAGGTCGACGCGCTTCAGCATCGAGGTCAGCATGTTGCCGGGGTGCAGGTGGTTCTGGTTGGAATCGACGCCGATGCCGAGCTTTCCGCGATCCTTCGCGGCCTGCAGGATGCCAAGCCCGGTCGAGCCGGCAGCGGCATAGACGACGTCGACGCCGCGGTCGAACTGTCCCTTGGCGAGCTCGGCACCGCGGCCCGGATCGTTCCAGGCGGCGGGCGTTGTGCCGGTCATGTTGGAGATCAGCTCGGCGCCCGGACTGGCGTACTTGATGCCCTGCTCGAAGCCGCACTGGAACTTGCGGACGAGCGGGATGTCCATGCCGCCCACGAAGCCGATCTTGCCGGTCTTGGAAGCGAGTGCGGCAAGCACGCCGACGAGAAACGAACCCTCGTGCTCCCGGAACACCACCGACTGCACGTTGGGCAGATCCACCACGCTGTCGATGATGGTGAAGTGGATGTTGGGGAATTCCTTGGCGACCTTGCCGAGCGCCACCGCCTGCGAAAAGCCCACGGCGATGATCGGGTCCTGGCCGCGTTGCGCGAAGCGCCGCAGCGCCTGCTCGAACTGGGTCTCGTTGCTGGGTTCGAACTCGGCGACGGCGACGTTCGTCTCCTTCTTGAACCGCTCGGCGCCCTGGAACACGCCTTCATTGAAGGATTTATCGAATTTGCCGCCGGTACTGTAGACGACCGCCGGCTTGATCGTGGCCTGCGCATGCGCAAGGCCGGCGATACCGACGGCAGCCAGCAGCGCAAACAGCGGTGCGACCCAGCGTTTCATGACGGCTCCCTCGTTGTTGCGGCGAGTTTGGACCGGGGCGGGCGCCGGGTCTAGGCGGGGGCCGGGCGGCACAGGACTTGCTACCCTGTCGCCCAAAGTGCCTCCGGGAGGAACCATGGCCGACTACGATCTCGTCATCCGCAACACGACGATCGCCACGGCTGCAGACGTCGTGAAAGGCGACATCGGCGTCCACGGCGGCCGCGTGGTGACGCTCGGCGAGCGGCTCGACAGGGGCCGGCGCGAGATCGACGCCACAGGCCTGATCGCCGTCCCGGGCGGCATCGATGCCCATGTCCATTTCGACCAGGACACCGCCGACGGTTCGGTATTCTGCGACGATTTCGAGAGCGGCAGCCGGGCTGCGGCGGCCGGCGGGACGACGACCATCATCCCCTTCGCCTACCAGAACAAGGGCCAACCCCTGCGCGATGCGGTGAACAAGTACCACAAGCGTGCCGAGGGCAAGTCGCTGATCGACTATGCCTTCCACGTGATCCTGTCCGACGCCGGCGAGAAGATCATGGGCCAGGATTTCACCGCCCTGGTCGCCGACGGCTACACCTCGTTCAAGGTCTACATGACCTACGACGACGTGAAGCTCACGGACCGCGAGATGCTCGATGCGCTCGCCGCGGCGCGCCGTGAGCAGGCGATGCTGATGATCCATGCCGAGAATTCCGACTGCATCGCCTGGCTGACCGAGCGGCTGGAGCTGAAGGGCATGACGGCGGCCAAATTCCACGCCACATCGCGACCGTTCGTCGTCGAGCGCGAGGCCACGCACCGCGCCATCTCGCTGGCCGAGTTGCTCGACGTGCCGATGCTGCTGGTCCACGTCTCCGCCAAAGAGGCCATGCACGAGATCCAGCGCGCCCAGGCCCGCGGCCTCAGAGTCTATGGCGAGACCTGCCCGCAGTACCTGTTCCTCAGCGAGGAGGATTTCGACAAGCCCGGCGACGAGGGTGCCAAATGCGTGTGCTCGCCGCCGCCACGCGGCACCGACAACCAGGAGCACATCTGGACCGGTCTCGCGGCCGGCACCTTCCAGGTCCTGTCGTCGGATCATGCCGCCTTCAAGTACGACGATCTGCGCGGCAAGAAACTGCCGGGCGCCGACAGGAGCTTTCGCAGGATCCCCAACGGCGTGCCGGGCGTGGAGACGCGCTTGCCGCTTCTCTTCTCCGAGGGCGTCAACAAGGGCCGCATCACCCTGCAGCAGTTCGTGGCGCTCTCCTCGACCAATGCGGCGAAGATCTACGGCCTGCATCCGCGCAAGGGCACGATCGCCGTCGGCTCGGACGCCGACATCGTGCTATGGGATCCTGTGCGCAAGGTGAGTCTCGTCAACTCGATCCTGCACCACAATTGCGACTACACGCCCTACGAAGGCCGCGAGCTGACGGGCTATCCGGTGATGACCCTGTCGCGCGGCGAGCCGGTCATGGAGGAAGGCCGCATGAGCGGCGCGGCCGGGCGCGGTCTCTTCCAGAAATGCGACCGCCCCGAGGCCGCCCGCCCGCGCGGCCGGCCGCTGATCGATCCCGCGATCTTCGCCTGAGGGATCAGCGGAAGCGCGGCATCACCTTGGTCCAGAAAGTCTCGATCGACTTCATCAGGACGGGGTGCGGCACCAGGCTGTTGTAGGTGTAGCAGAAGACCCAATCGACAGGCTGCCGCTTCTGCTGCTCCTCCATGCCGCGCAGCACGGTGTCGATCGTGCCGACATAGGCGTAGCCCTGCGCGACCACCTCTTCGGGAGTCGGGAAACTGCCGGTCTTGGGATCGGCCATGCCCTTGCGGAAGCCGAAGGGCTCGAACCAGGCGCGGCCGGAGAATTGCCCGGAATCCTGCCACAGCGCCATCGCCTCCTCGTCGCTGTCGGCGATGATGACGTCGCGCAGCACGCCCATGCCTTGCCCCTTGGGCTTGCCCGAGACCTCGGCGTAGACGTTGTAGAGCTTGTCCTCGTGGAAGGGATGCATCGGCGGCAGGATCGGCGTCACGTCCTCCTTCGCACAGAAGCGCACCGTGTTCTCCGAGCTGGCGAAGGGCTGGAAGAGCGGCGGGGGCGGCTTCTGCAGCGGCTTCGGCACGACGCCGACCGCCTTCAGGATGCCGTTCTCCACGCCCTTGCCCCATTTCTCCGTCGTGTCGAGCGTCCACGGCGTCGGGCCGGCGGGAATCTTCCAGAACCTGCCGTCGTGGGTGAGCATCTCCTCGGTCCAGCACTTCTTGACGATGCGGAAGTTCTCCTCGAAGGCGAGCCGATTTGCGTTGTCGATCTCGTCGTGCTGGTTGGGCAGCGCACCGTGGATGCCGTGCGTCTGCTGCGCCATCACATCGACCCACCGGCGCTGGTAGCCGCGCGCGAAGCCCGCGTTTGCCCGCCCGCCCGTCATGTGGTCGAGCATGGCGATGTCCTCGGCCACGCGGATCGGATTGGACGCCGGCAGCACGATGCCGAGCTGGCCGACGCGGATGCGCTTGGTCTGCATCGCGAAGTAGAGATCGAGCAGCACCGGGTTGTTCGATATCTCGAAGCCTTCGATGTGGAAATGATGCTCAGTGAAGCTCACCGAATCGTAGCCGAGCTCATCGGCCATCCGGATCTGCTCGCCGAGATCGCGCAGCATGCGCTGGTAGAGGTCGGGCCGCATGCCGGCCATGCCGGCCTCGATCTCGGCGCGGCTGCCGATGCTCGGGAGATAGAAGAGCGACGCTTTCATCCGGTACCTCCCTCACTTCGCCTTGGGCGTGGCCGCGACCCCCGGAACATGATTGAGGATCGACTGCACCAGGCCGCCGTCGACCAGCAGCGACTGGCCGGTGATGTAGCTCGCCTGCGGGCTCAGCAGGAACGCGATCGCGTCGGCGATGTCGCTCGGCCTGGCGACCCGGCCGAGCGGCACCAGCCTGGCGCGGCCGCGCGCCAGGGCCGGCTTCGAATAGACTGCGTCGGTCATCGAGGTATGGACGAAGCCCGGGCAGACCGCGTTGGCGCGGATGCCGTCCGGCGCCCATTCCTGGGCCATCATCTCGGTCAGCATGATCAGCGCGGCCTTTGCCGGGCTGTAGGCGCCGGTCGGGAGCTGCGGCACCTTGCCGGCCATCGAGGCCAGCATGACGATCGCCCCCTTGGAGCGCTTGAGATGCGGATGCGCCGCCTTGGCGAGCAGCCAGTTGGCGCGCAGGTTGATGTCGAAGACGCGGTTCCAGGTGGCAAGATCAAGATCGACCAGCCGGGCGGGCGCCGCAATGCCGGCATTTCCTACGATGGCGTCGATGCCGCCCATGGCCTTTGCCGCGACGGCGATCACCCTGGCGGGCGCCGCAGGCTTCGCCATGTCGGCCTTGAGCGTACGGACCCTGCAACCCGACGTGCGCAGGTCGGCAGCCAGTGTCTTGAGCTCGTCGAGGTAGGCCACGTCGCAGAGCGTCATCGCCTCTGCACCGTCGGCGGCGAGCTTCAAGGCGGTCGCACGACCGATCCCCCGGCTGGCTCCGGTGATGACGACCCGCATCGTCTCCTCCCCCTCTTATGGGGACGATGGTGGCACGGTTCCGGGCCTGGGGTCGATGGGCAGCAACCGGTCGAGACCCAGAAGGCCTTCGTACAGCGCCGCCGCCTGCAGGAGGGCCGCCTCGCCTCGGGGCCTGCCGACGAGTTGCAGGCCGACGGGCCGGCCATAGCTGTCGAAGCCGCACGGCACGGCAATGGCTGGGCTGCCTGTCACGGTGATGGCCGAGTTGAGCGTCGAGCCTGCCATGTAATTCTCGAGCTTCTTGCCGGCGATGGTCGCGGGCGCGCGCAGGTTGACGTCGAAGGCCGCGGTCGGCGCACCCGGCGTCACCAGCAGGTCATAGGTCTGGAAAAACCCGGCCATGCGCCGGAACAGCGCCGCGCGCTCACGCTCGGCCCAGGCGAGCCGGCTCGTCGACTGCTTGAGCCCGAGTTCGGTGTTCCAGATGATGTCGGGCTTGATCTTGTCGCGATGGTCGGCGATCTGCTGCTCGCGGTCGACGACGAACTGCTGGCTGCGCAGCGCCATGAACACCTCGTCGACCGGCCCGAAATCCGGCGACGCTTCCTCGACGATGCAGCCCAGCTCCGCGAAGCGGCGCGCCATCCTCGCGCAGATGTCGCGGACCTCGCGGTCGAGTTCGAAGCGGCCGCCGAAGTCCATCGTGATGGCCACACGCTTCGGCACCACCGGATTGGCCACGGCGGCGCTGAACGACGTGGGCGGCGCGTCGAACGTCATGGGGTCCTCAGGACAGAACCCGGCCATGGCGTCGAGAAACAGCGCCAGGTCGGCGACGGTGCGGGCCATCGGCCCCTGCACCGACTGCGGCGACCAGAGATTGTTCGAGGTGCCGCGCGTCACACGGCCTGGCGACGGCCTGAGGCCGACGGTGGAGCAATAGGTGCCCGGCCGGCGCAGCGAGCCGCCATGGTCGGAGCCGTGCGCCAGCCAGACCTCGCCGGTCGCCACCGACACCGACCCGCCACCGGTCGAGCCGCCGCAGGTGAGCGAGGTGTTCCAGGGATTGCGCGTGCGGCCGAACACCTCGTTGAAGGTGCTGCCGCCTGCGCCGAACTCCGGCGTGTTGGACTTGGCGACGACGATGCCGCCCTTGCGCTCGATCCGCTCGACCAGAGGATTGGTCCTGGACGGCACGTGGTCGGCGAAGATCGGCGAGCCGTAGGTGGTGCGCACGCCCGCAACGTCGGTCAGGTCCTTGATCGAAACCGGCAGGCCGGCGAGCCAGCCTGCTTCGCCGGCGGCTTCGCAGGCTTCGCCCGACATGATTCGCTTGGCATGGTCGCGCGCCCGGTCGAGGCAGAGGGTCGGCAGCGCGTTCACCGCCGGCTCGACCTCGGCGATGCGCCGTGCCGACGCCTCGATCAGGTCGAGGGGCGTGATCTCCTTCTTCCGCAGGCGTGAGACGGCCTCAACCGCAGTGAGACGCCAGAGTTCGTCGCTCATGCATGACCTCCGATCCCGAGTGTGCCAGACCCTGGAGGCGCCTGTCTTTCGTCAAGGCAGGCTGACGAAGTGCCGCCGTCGCTGGGCGATATAAAGAACGCCGAGCAGCATGAGGTTCAGCAGGTTGAAGGCCAGCGCCGACCGGAAGGCGGAGATGTAGGACAGGGTGACGTCGAAGATGAAGCCGCCCAGCCATCCGCCCGCTGCCATGCCGGCCATGGCGAACAGCATGACGACGCCCAGCCGCCAGCCGGCAATGGTCGGGCCGTAGAGGAAGCGCAGGTTGAGCGCGTAGCCCTGCACGATGGCGATGAACGGGATGCCGTGCAGCAGCGACAGCGCATAGATGCCGGCGATGTCGCGCACGTAGAGGAAGCCCACCAGCGAACCGATCTGGATCAGCGAGCAGAGCAGGCTGACCGGCAGCGGGCCGATGCGCTGGGCGAGCCGCGCCATGACGAAGGTGGCGACGATCGCCGACAGCAGCACCAGCGACACGGCTTCCGTGCCGCGCGCCGCGGGATAGCCGAGGTCACCGCAGAAGGCGACCATGTGCACGAAGGGAATGGCCATCGCGGCGCAGCAGCAGAAGCCTGCCAGCGACAGCAGCACCATGATGGCCGACGACGGCAGCGGCAGCGGGACCTTCTCTTCCCGCCGCCGGCCACCCGGCCCGCGCAGGACCGGCGCCGGCCGGACGTAGAGCGCGCCGACCAGCAGCAGCACGCCGGCCACGAGGCCATAGACCACCAGCGTCCGGCGCCAGCCGATCTCCGGCAGCAGCAGCCGGTAGACCTGCGGCCACACCGAACCCGAGATGGCGGGTCCGACCGAGATGATGGCGACGGCGGTGTTGCGGTGGCGCTCGAACCAGCCCTGCACGTTGTTCATCGCGGGCGTGAAGGTGCCGGCGTTGCCGAGGAAGCCGAGCAGGAGCGCATAACCCGCATAGAGGGCGATCTCGCCGCCGCTCGACGCCACGAAACCGCCGATGGCGATGCAGATGCCGGCGATCAGCAGCGGCACCCTGGGACTGGTGCGGTCGGCCAGCCAGCCCATGAACACGCCGCCCACGCCCATGCCGAAGAACCCCACCATGTAGGCGAAGGACGGCACGGCGCGCTGGTCGCCGAAATCGGCGGCGATCTCCTTCAACCCGACCATGGGCAGGTAGATGCCGCCGCCGCCCAGCGCGACGCAGGCCATCGACACGAGCGCCAGACGCCAGGCGTAAGGACCGTCGATGCCCGCCCTTGGGCTCGCCCGGGGCGGGGCGCTGCTCACTCGCGGGCCAGCGCCGCCGCGGCTGCCGCGGCCTGGTCCAGGACCTGGTCGTCGTCCATGAGCACCGTCACCTTGCGCAGCCGGCCGGTGAAGGCGAACGGCGCCTCATAGTGCGAGACCGGGCTCGAGCGGTCGCGGCCGATGTCGAGCCCGGACCACGAGATGAAGCTCACGAAGCCGTGCTGGGTGTCGAAGCTGCCGACCGGCGCGCCGTCGATCAGCAAGGTGGCAAGGTTGCGGCCCTGGTTGCGCCGCATGCGCACGCCGAGGCGGCGGTTGCCGGCCGGCACCGGCCGGTCCGAGACGATCAGGTGATGCTCGCCGCCGATGTTCATGTCGTAGCAGAGCCGCCCGTCCTTCATGTAGAGCGAGTAGCCGGTCGTGGCATCGCCATGGGCGATCAGCACGCCCTCCGTCATCGCGCCGTCGACCTGCGCATCGGCCTCGATCGTGTAGGTGCGGTTGCGCACGTCGGGTGCCACGTCGGTCGGGACGTGTCCCATGCCGGCGTGGAAGACGAAGCGCCGGCGGGGCCCGTGGAAGCGCTTGGCGTTGTCGCCGAAACGCTCCTGGAAACGATCGTCGAGCGGCAGCACCTTCGAGCGCTCGGCCTGCCGCCACCATTCCTCGATCATCGCCTTCAGCCGTTCCGGCTCCTTCTCGGCAAGATCGTCGACCTCGTTGAAATCCTTCTCGAGGTGGTAGAGCTCCCACCTGTCCTTCTCGAAATCGCTGCCCGGCGGATGGAACGAGACGGCCTTCCAGCCGTCCTGCACCAGGCCGCGATGGCCGAACATCTCGAAATACTTCGGCTTCTTCTTGGAGCGCGCGCGTTTGCTCGACAGGCTGCGCGCGAAGCTCGTGCCCTCGAGCGGCATCTGCTTGACGCCGTTCACGACCTTGGGTGGCTTGACGCCGACCACGTCGAGCAGCGTCGGCACGAGGTCGGAGGCGTGGCAGAACTGGTGGCGCAGCTCGCCCTTGGCAGCGATGCCCTTGCCCCAGGCCATGACCAGCGGATCGCGGATGCCGCCGCCATGGGTGTTCTGCTTGTAGCGCCTGAGCGGCGTGTTGGCGGCCATCGCCCAGCCCAGCGGGAAGTTGGAGTGGGTGTCGGGGCCGCCGATGTCCTCGATGCGCGCGATCTTCTCGTCGAGCGTCTCGCGGCGCAGGTTGTAGGGACCCATGGCGTTGATCATGCCGAACGGGCCACCCTCCTGGCTGGCGCCATTGTCGGACATGACGATCACCAGCGTGTTGTCGAGCTGGCCGGCCGCCTCGAGGAACGCCATCAGGCGCGCGATGTGCTGGTCGGCATGATCGAGCATGGCAGCATAGGCCGCCTGCAGGCGTGTGAACATGCGCCGCTCCGGCTCCGCCACCTCGGCCCACGGCCGCACGATGTCGTTGCGCGGCGGCAGCCGCGTGCCCTTCGGCACGATGCCGAGCTTGATCTGGCGGGCGAGCCGGCGCTCGCGCTCGGCGTCCCAGCCGTCGGCAAAGATCGCATCGTACTTGGCGATCAGGTTGAACGGCGCCTGGTGCGGGGCATGGCAGGCGCCGAAGGCGAGCCAGGTGAGCCACGGCGTCTCGGCACTGTCGGCGACATGGTCGGCGATATAGCGGATGCCCTGGTCGACGAGGTCGGACGTCAGGTGATAGCCGGTGGCGAACGTGCCCGGCGGATCGACCGGCGTGTTGTCGCGCACCAGCTCGGGCGCGTACTGGTCGGTCTCGGCGTCCATGAAGCCGTAGTAGCGGTCGAAGCCGCGGCCGAGCGGCCAACCGTCGAACGGGCCGGTCGCGCCCGTTTCAGTGAGCGGCGTCACGTGCCACTTGCCCAGCATGTAGTTGCGATAGCCGTGCGGCCGCAGCATCTCGGCGATGGTGCCCGCCTCCTTCGAGATCTTGCCGCGGTAGCCGGGAAACCCTGAGTCGAAGTTGGCAAGGCAGCCGACGCCGACCGAATGGTGGTTGCGCCCGGTCAGCAGCGCTGCGCGCGTGGTCGAGCACATGGCCGTCGTGTGGAAGCCGGTATAGCGCAGGCCACGCCCGGCGATGGCATCGATGGCCGGCGTCTCGATCGGCGAGCCGTAGCAGCCGAAGTCGGAGAAGCCGACATCGTCGAACAGGATCACCAGGATGTTGGGAGCGCCTTTCGGCCGTTTCGGCGCCTCGGGCCAGTAGGGCTGCGAGTCGAGGATGGTCTTGCCGATTTTGCCGTGTCCGCTCATGCGTTTCCCTTTGTTTCATCGCTTGTCCGACACTTGGCGGCGCCGATCAACCTTGTCGCCATTCATGGCCCGGGCTAGGGAAAGTCATGGCTCAGTTCACCTCCGACGGGCTTGCCCTCGCCTACGACGAATTCGGCTCCGCAGACGCCCGCAAGGCGATCGTGCTGGTGCACGGCTTCTCGGCCAACCGCCACGAGAACTGGAAGCGCATGGGCTGGTACGACGCCCTTGCGGCCAAGGGCCTGCGCGGCTTCGCCCTCGACAATCGCGGCCATGGCGGGAGCGCCAAGCCGCACGATCCGGTGCGGTACGGGCGCGAGGCCATGGCCCGCGATGTTTTTGCACTCATGGACCATGCCGGCGTCGAGCGGGCGCATGTGCTCGGCTTCTCGATGGGTTCCCACATCGCGCTCACGGCGGCACTCGTCGAGCCGGGACGCATCGACCATCTGGTCGTGGCGGGCGTCGGCGCCAGGATCTTCGATCCGCCGCGGGCCGAAGGCGCCATGGCCGCGGCAATGGAAGCCGGCAATCCCGAGGACATCGCCGACCCGATGCTGCGGAGCTTCCGCGACTTCGCCGACGAGCAAGAGGAAGACCGGTTGGCGCTGGCCGCCTGCTCGCGCGGCGACCGCCTGCCGCTGACGCGCGATGCCCTGATGGCGATCCGCCGCCCGACTCTCGTCGTCGCCGGTGCCCGCGACCAGCTCGCCGGCCCGCCACAGGGCCTGGCCGAGGCCATCCCCGGCGCCAAGGCCGTGACCCTGCCGGGCTGCGACCACTTCTCCTGCATCGGCCATCCGCTGTTCAAGGCGAGCGTGTTCGACTTCTTCGACGGTTGGCTGGAGTAGCGGCATGGCCAGGGTCCCCTTCAAGCGCATCCGAGAGCGCGCCGCCAAGCGCAAGGGCGGCGAGAAGGTGCTGGTGTCGCTTCTGCCGATGAAGCGCAACAACAAGGACCTCGCCAAGCTCAAGGATGATCGCGTGCTGGCCGAGATGGCGCGGCGCGTCTTCTCCGCGGGCTTCGTGTGGAGCGTGATCGACCAGAAATGGCCGGGCTTCGAGGCCGCCTTCCTGGGCTTCACCCCCAAGCGGCTGCTCTTCCAGCCGGCCGAGTTCTGGCACGACCTTGCCTCGGACAAGCGCATCGTGCGCAACCCGCAGAAAATCAAATCGGTGCGCGAGAATGCCAGGTTCGTGAGCGACATCGCGGCCGAGCACGGCAGCTTCGGCAAGTTCCTCGCGGCTTGGCCATCCGACGACCAGGTCGGGCTGATGGAGGTTCTGGCCAAGCGCGGCTCGCGGCTGGGCGGCAACACCTGCCAGTACCTGCTGCGCTTCCTCGGCCGCGACTCCTTCATCCTGACCAACGACCTGATGCTCTGCCTGCGCGATGCTGGCGTGCCGATCAGCGACAAGGGCACGTCCAAGAAAGACCTCAGGCTCGCCCAAGCGCAAATCAACGAATGGGCCCGGGAGACCGGCCTGCCGCTCACCCACATCTCGCGCATCTGCTCGATGTCGATCGGCGAGAATCATCCGGCCGAGCGATTGCGCGAGGTGATGCAGACATGACCGAGATCCTGCTGATCAATCCCAACACGACCCGGTCGATCACCGATCTCGTGCTGAAGACCGCCCGGGGTTTCGCCCGCAGGGACACCAGACTGCGCGCCGTCACCGGCGCCTTCGGCCCGCGCTACATCGCCTCGCGCGCGGCCTACGCGGTCGCGGGCCACGCAGCCCTCGATGCCTTCGCCAACGACAAGGGGCCCAAGGACGCCGTGGTGCTGGCCTGCTTCGGCGACCCCGGCCTTGCTGCGCTCAAGGAAGTGAGCCCGGTGCCGGTCGTCGGCATGGCCGATGCCTCGATCCTGCAGGCCTGCGCCCTGGGCAATCGCTTTTCCATCGTGACCGGCGGCGAGCGCTGGCAGTCGATGCTCGAGGAATTCGTGGCCGGCCACGGCCTCACCTCGCGGCTTGCTTCGGTGCGCACCGTGGCGCCGACCGGCGCCGACATCGCGCGCAACCCCAGAGCCGCGATGGCGCTGCTCGCCAAGGGCTGCAATGCCTGCGTGCGCGAGGACGGCGCCGACGTCGTCATCCTGGGCGGCGCGGGCCTCGCCGGACTGGCGGCCAAGCTGAGGGCCAAGGTCGATGCCCCTCTTCTCGATGGGGTTGCTTGCGCCATTTCTATGGCCGAAGGGCTCGCTCTGCAGAAGCCGGCGAAGGCCACGCATGGTGCACTTGCGAAGCCCGCGCCGGTCGACAGCGTCAATCTCTCCAAGGGTCTTTCGAAGCTGCTCGGATCGCCGTAGGGTCGGCGCCCATGCGGTTGGTCAGCTTTCGCCACGAGGGCGCGTCCAAATTCGGCGCGGTCGTCGACAGCGGTATCGTCGATCTGTCGGCACGCACAGGCGGACGCTGGCCGGGCCTGCGCGCGGCGATCGCCGACAAGGCGCTGGGCGAACTGCCGGCAATCGTCAAGGGCGCACCCGCCGACTTCAAGCCCGGCGAGGTCGAGTTGCTGCCGACCATCCCCGATCCCGACAAGATCCTCTGCGTCGGCCTCAACTATGCGAGCCATGCCGGCGAGGTCGGGCGCGAGCTGCCGACCGCGCCCAGCGTTTTCTCCCGCCTGCACAACACGCTGGTGCCTCATGGCGGCAGCATCGTGCGGCCGCGTGCCTCGATCGCCTTCGACTTCGAGGGCGAGCTGGCGGTCGTGATCGGCCAGCGCTGCCGTCACGTGCCGCGGGCCCGCGCGCTGTCGGTGGTCGCAGGCTACACCTGCTTCTTCGACGGCAGCGTGCGCGACTTCCAGATGCAGTCGGTGACGGCCGGGAAGAACTTCCCCGCCACCGGCCCGCTGGGACCGTGGATGGTCACCGCCGACGTCATCGCCGATCCGCAGAGGCTCGAGCTCACGACGCGGCTGAACGGCAACGTCGTGCAGCACGACACGACCGATCACATGATCTTCGATGTCGCCACCATCATCGAATACCTCTCGACCGTGACCTGGCTGGAGCCGGGCGACATCATCGCCACCGGCACGCCCGAGGGCGTCGGCGCCGGCCGCAAGCCGCCGCTCTGGATGAAGCCCGGCGACAAGGTCGAGGTCGAGATCTCCGGAATCGGGACCCTGGGCGTCGATGTCGTCGACGAGTGATCCCTTCGCCATACCGACGGGCGACGTCGGCGCCGACCGGCAGCGGCTGCGCGAAGCCAAGGTGATCGCGCTGATCGCGATCGCGCATTTCGTCAGCCACGTCCACATCATGCTGCTGCCGCCGCTGTTCGGCGAGGTGCGCGAGGCGTTCGGCGTCAGCTACATCCAGATTGGCCTGGCGCTCACCGCCTTCAACGTCATCTCGGCGCTGCTGCAGACACCGGCCGGCTTCCTGGTCGACCGCATCGGCCCGCGCGTCATGCTGACCGGCGGGCTGATGCTCGGTGCGCTCGCCGTCACGGCCGCCGCACTGCTGCCGGGCTACTGGACCTTCGTCATCGCCTACGGTTTCCTCGGCCTCGCCAACACCGTGTATCACCCGGCCGACTACTCGATCCTGTCGGCCACCGTCGACCACAGGCGCATCGGCAAGGCCTTCTCGATCCACACCTTCGCGGGCTATCTCGGCTCGGGCGTGACGCCCGCGATTGTGCTCGCCTGCGCCGCGATCTGGGGCTGGCGCGGCGCCTTCCTGTTCGCCGCCTGCCTGTCGTTTGCCACGGCGCTGCTGCTGATCGTGGCCGGCAGCGTGCTGCCGCGGGTCGTGCACAAGCCCGGCCAGGCGCCGGCGACGGGCGCCGCAAAGGTCGGGCTCGACCTGCTCTTGAGCGCACCGGTGTTGCGCAACCTGCTGTTCTTCTTCTGCATCGCCATGGCCAACGGCGGCATCCAGACCTTCACGGTGGTGGGCCTGGGCGCCATCCACGACACGCCCTTCTCGGTGGCGAACGTGGCGCTCTCGGGCTTCCTGCTGCTGAGCGCCGCGGGCGTGCTGCTGGGCGGCGTCATCGCCGACCGCACGCCGCACCACGAGCGCGTGGCGGCGGCCGGCTTCGCCTGCACCTCGGTCATGGCGATCCTGATGGCCTGGGTGAACATGCCGGCGGCCGTGCTGATCGGCGTGATGTCGCTGGGCGGCCTGCTGAACGGCATCATCCAGCCGTCGCGCGACATGATGGTGCGCGCCGTCACGCCGCCCGGCTCGTTCGGCAAGGTGTTCGGCTTCGTCTCGACCGGCTTCAACCTGGGCGGCATGGTCGCCCCGCTGCTCTACGGCTGGCTGATGGACCGCGGCGAGCCGCGCGCCATCTTCATGATCGTCGTCGCATTCATCCTTCTCGCGCTGGTGACCGCGATCACCCGCCGCAAACCGCAAGGCACCGCCCCATGGACTCCCTGACCGCCGCCACGCCCGCCAAGAAGGATGCCCTCACCCGCCGCTACGGCGCCGACGCCCTCAAGGATTGGCAGGGGCCCCCTGCCGGCCCGTGGAACGAGACCATCGCGGTCATGCTCGACCACCGCTCGGTGCGCGGCTACAAGCCCGACCCGCTGCCCGAGGGCGCGCTGGAGACTCTGATCGCCGCCGCCCAGTCCGCCGCCACCAGCTCCAACATGCAATGGTGGTCGGCCGTCGCCATCACCGACCCCGCGAAGAAGAAGGTGCTGGCCGAGATCGCCGGCAACCAGAAGCACATCGAGCAGTGCCCGGTCTTCATCTGCTGGGTGGCCGACATGGCGCGCAACCAGCGCATCTCCGACGCGACGAAGACCGGGTTCGAGACCATGCCCTGGCTCGAGACCTTCATGGTGGCCTGCATCGATGCAGCCCTTGCCGCCCAGAACGCCGTGGTCGCCGCCCAGTCGATCGGGCTCAGGACGGTCTATATCGGCGCCATGCGCAACGATCCCGTCCGGGTCGCCGAGCTGCTCGGCCTGCCGAAGCAATCGTTCGTCGTGTTCGGCCTCTGCGTCGGCTATGCCACCGAGAAGGGCGAGGGCGAGGTCAAGCCGCGGCTGCCGCAGTCGGTCGTGCTGCACCGCGAGCGCTACGACGCCACGAACGAAACCGCACGCCGCGCCGCCTACGACGCCGAGATGGCGAAATTCTCGGCCCGCCACGAACTGGCGGCGGCGACCTGGACGCAGCGCGTGCTGAACCGCCTCGGCCCGCTGGCCTCGATGAACGGCCGCGAGCGCCTGCGTGCCGCACTCGCCAGGCTCGGCTTCGAGATCAGGTAGCCGAGGGCCCCGTAGTGGACACCTGACTGTCCATTTCGGCCTGTCCACTTGGCTGTCCATTTGCCAGGTGCCCGGAACCGTTGGCCTTTCCGGACCCGAATGGACAGCGACTGTCCAGAATCGGCCGACCTGTCCAGAACTGTCCATTTGCTGTCCAGAATGCAACCACGGCGAGTGGCCCTGCCTGCCGGGGTATGTCAGCCTCGCCTCATGCTCTTGCAAGCAGTGCAGGCCATCGCCCCCGCAGCGCGCTTCGCGGTCCTGCTGCTCGGCCCGACCGTGCGGACGTGACGGCACGATCATGACGCTTGTCTGGAGCGCTTTCCGTCATGCCGTGCGCTTCGGCGCCGTCTTTCTTGCCTGCGTGCTTGCAGGCAACTTCCTGGCTGGTACCTGGCAATGCCTGACAAGGACGGGCTCCGGCGATATCGGCATGGATCTATTGATGTGCCCGGTCGCCACCGTCGTCGTGCCGTTATTGGCTGGCCCGGACGACGTCGGGAACAGCCGCCTCGAAGTGGCGGCCCTTCTCGTCGCGGCAGTCACCACCCTGACATGGTGGGCCCTTGAGCGACGGCACCGTGCGCACGGGCCAAGGTGACGTCGCCGGAACCTCAATCGAAGTGCCCCTGTGAACCGATCTTGTAGCCCAGCTCGATGAATTCCCGGGTCTGGGGATCCAAACCATAAGGTTGATCGGACTTGGCGTTGCTGGAGTAACGGCGTGCGTAACGTCCAGCGATCTCGAGAGCCATCCATCTCGGGACGCCCATTTGCTGCATGTACAAGCCGACATTTACATTGGAGACGTTGCGAAACTGTCTGAGCTGCGTGAACCCGGAAGGATCGTCCTTGTTGATCCGGCGCTGATAGTCAAAATCGCCGCCCTGACCGAGCGTGGCCTTGACCGCCTCATACGCGTACTCAAAGGCACGCGTTCCGGCCGGATCCAGCGCCAGCAGCGCACGAAACCTGGCACCAGCCTGTCGTCCGGCAGCAGCTACGTTGCCTAGATCGGCGAACGGCGACATGAGATGGCCGGTCGGAGAGGTATCGTCGACAACTGGCTTGCCGTTCGGAAGGACGACGCGACGCCCTTTCCATTGCTGAAGCGCCGAGATGAATTCGGGGCTGTTGGATGGCGGCTCCACGTTGGGCGCAATGGCTCTACCCGATGGCAGATCGACAGCTTCCATGTCGGCGCCATCGGTGGTGAAATCGCGAACTCGACCGGGAGATTTCGCGTCACCGGCACCTGCGGCTGGCGCCGCCAGTTCCGGGCTGTTTGCCGGCGCAAGACGTCGTTGACGCCGCTTCTCAAGCTCGTCGTAGGCGATGTCGGTCGCCCGTTCGCGCTTGAAGATCGGTACCATGTAATCGACGGTGCGCTTGACGATGGCGTCGAGGTCGGCGCCGTTGGGGTCGCGACCCTCGATGACCGGGAAGGCCTTGAGCTCGCGGCGCAGGAATGCCGCCGCCCGGCCCGAGGGGCTGAGCTTACGGTTCATCCACGCCGCGCCGCGCATGTAGGCGAAGGGATCGTGGCGGACGATCTCCGGCTCTTCGGGCGGCGGCTCTTCGGGCGGGAGTTCCGCGGCGGGTGCCCGAAGGCCGCTGATTGGGTCGCAAGCCCCCGTCATCCTGAGCGCAGCGAAGGATCTTATCGCCGGTCGATGAGGTCCTTCGCTGCGCTCAGGACGACAGAAAGCAGAAATCTCGAACTCGGACTCCTTCGCTTCCGTCGGGGCGGCCTGTGATGGATGGTGCGGACAAGGAAAAGCCCCGCGCGGGCGGGGCCGGCGGGGCTCTCGAAGGGCCGGCGCTCGTCACGCCAGCCTATAGGAAATATAGGCATATTCCTGCTGAACCTGCAAGTCCCGTCCGATCACGTTTTCAGGAGCGGATGCTGGCAGTGACTGCACGCGATTGATCAGGATCAAGGCCGGCCGGCCGGCCGCCCCGTCATCCTGCCCGGTCAGGACGCGCGGGAGGATCGGCGCATGGAAGCGGCGGAACCCATTCACGACATCGCCCATCTGGGCGGCGTCGAGCTGCTGACGCCGCAGCCCGAGCGCAGCCTGTGGTATTTCCGTGACCTGCTGGGCATGGAGGTGGTGCACACCGCCGGCGCCAGCGTCCACCTGCGCGGCTACGGCGACCATGCCGCGAGCACGCTGAAGCTGACGGCGGCGGCGAAGCCCGGGGTCGGCTGCATCGCCTGGCGCGCCATGAGCCCGGCGGCGCTGGAGCGGCGGGCGCAGGCCATCGAGGCGGCGGGGCTGGGCATCGGCTGGAGCAACGGCGATTTCGGCCGCGGCCGCAGCTACCGCTTCCGCGATCCCGACGGCCACACGATGGAGATCTACTACGAGGAGCAGAAATACGCCGCGCCGCCCGAGCTGCGCTCGACCTTGAAGAACCAGCCGCAGAAATACACCGGCCGCGGCGTCGGCGTGCGCCGCTCGGATCATCTCGCGCTCCTCGCCGCCGACGTCGGCCGCAACCGCCGCTTCGCGCAGGAGCTGCTGGGCTTTCAGCTCCGCGAGCAGGTGGTCTTCGAGGAGGGAAAGAGCGAGATCGGCTCGTGGATGAGCCCGACCGCGGTGCACCACCAGCTCGCCTACGTGCTCGACGTGAAGGGCGGCCACGGGCGGCTGCACCATTTCTCGCTGTGGGTCGACAACCGCGAGGACGTGCTGCGCGCCGCCGACATCCTGGCCGAGAACGGAATCTTCATCGAGGCGGGTCCGTCCAAGCACAACAACTCGCAGGGCTTCTATCTCTATTCCTACGAGCCCGGCGGCAACCGCGTCGAGATCTACTCCGGCAGCTACCTGGTGTTCGCGCCGGACTGGGAGCCGGTGACGTGGAACGAGCAGGAGCGCGGCACCGGCACCTACTGGGGCGCGGCGCTGCCCGACAGCTTCATCCAGTACGCCACGCCCGACATCGAGGGCGGCGAGCCGGGCGAGACGCCGAAGCTGCCGGTGTTCTTCTGAGCGGTCGCTGGCGCTGAGCTGGATTGCGGTCTACCAATCGACGCAATTCGCCTCACCCTGAGGAGGCCACGAAGTGGCCGTCTCGAAGGGTGGGATCGAGCACCCCGCTCGCTGCCCATGCTTCGAGACGCTCGCTGCGCTCGCTCCTCAGCATGAGGTGAGGAGCTTCTTCTCGTAGAACACCGACCATGTCACGTCGGGATAGTCGAGCACCGGCCCGCAGCGCGTGAAGCCCGCGTTCTCGTAGACCTTCCACGCCGCGTGGTGGCGGTCGCCGGTCTCCAGCACCAGCCGCGCGAGCCCCTCGGACCGCGCCAGCGCCTCGATGCGCGCCACGATCCGCTCGCCGATCTTCCGGCCGCGGTGCGAGGGCCGCGTGTACATGCGCTTCACCTCGCCGATCCCGTCGCCATGGCGCTTCAGCGCCCCGCAGGCGATGGCCGCGCCGCCGTCGCGGGCGATGAAGACGGTCGTGCTGTCGTCGGCCATCTGCTCGACGGTCAGGTGATGGCAATGCTCGGGCGGCGTCAGCTCGAGCAGGACCGCGTTCAGCTCTGCGACAAGCGCGCGGACCTCGTCCTGCAGCGGGGTTTCGACGGCGATCGAAACACTCATCCGTGCGGCACCAGCACCTGCCGCACCGTCGCCACGTCCTGCAGGCGGTCGAAGCCGACGTTCAGCTCGTCGAAGCCGATGCGCTGGCTGACCATGCGGTCGACCGGCAGCTTGCCCTGCTGGTAGAGCGCGATGAAGCGCGGGATGTCGCGCACCGGCACGCAGCTTCCCATGTAGGAGCCCTTGATCGTCTTCTCCTCGCTGACGAGCTGGCTCTGCTTGAAGGAGAAGTCGGCCTGGATGGGCGAGAGGCCCGCCGTCACCGTCGTGCCGCCCCAGCGCGTCACCAGATAGGCGGTCTCCATCGCCTTGATGGTGCCGGCGAGGTCGAAGGCATAGTCGACGCCGCCATTGGTGAGGTCGCGCACCTGCGTGACGTGGTCGGCGTCCCTGGCGTTCACCGTATCGGTAGCGCCGAGCTGGCGGGCGAGGCCGAGCTTGTCGTCGGAAAGGTCGATGGCGACGATGCGGCCCGCACCTGCCAGCACCGCGCCCATCAGGCCGCTGAGGCCCACGCCGCCCAGGCCGACGATCGCCACCGTGCTGCCGGGCTGGATCTGTGCGGTGTTCACCACAGCACCGACGCCGGTCACGACGGCGCAGCCGAACAGGGCGGCGACATCGAGCGGCAGGGAGCGGTCGATCACCACGACCGAGCCGCGGTCGACCACGGCATATTCGGCGTAGCAGGAGACGCCGGAATGGTGGTTCACCGGCTTGCCGTTCATGTGCAGGCGATGGTGGCCGGAGAGGAGCTGGCCCGCGGCGCGCGGTGAGACGGAGCGTTCGCAGATATAGGGCCGGCCCTCGAGGCAGCGCCGGCAACGGCCGCAGCTCACGTTGAAGGTGAAGCAGACATGGTCGCCCTTCTTCACGTCCTTCACACCCGCGCCGACCTCGACGATCTCGCCCGAGCCTTCGTGGCCCAGCACGATCGGTACGGGACGCGGCCGGTCGCCGTTGATGAGGGAAAGATCGGAATGGCAGAGGCCGCCGCCGCCGACCTTGACCAGCACCTCGCCCTCGCCCGGCGGATCGAGATCGACCTCGACGACGTGGATGGGCTTCGACTTGGCGAATGGCCGCGGCGCACCGCAGACCGTGAGAACGCCGGCTTTCATCTTCACGTTGTGGTCCTCCCAAATGCAGATCTCGGCTCACTCTTCCGGACCGCGCGCGTCCCGCGCGCCTCATGAGCGCGCGGGACGCGCGCGGTCCGGAAGACTAGGCAATTCCTCCGTCGACCCGGACCAGCGACCCGGTGGTGAAGCTCGACTTGGCCGACGCCAGATAGAGCGCGGCGGTCACGATCTCCTCGGGCTGGCCGCTGCGTCGGAGCGCCGCCGTCGGATTGGCCTTGTGCTCCTCGGGCCAGGCCTTGGACACGTCGGTCAGGAAGCGGCCGGGCGAAATGGTGTTGACGCGCACCTTGGGTCCGTACTCGAAGGCGAAGGCTTCGGTCAGCGCATTGAGCGCGGCCTTGGCGCCGGCATAGGGCGCGATCTGCGGCCGCGGCCGGAGCGCCCCGGCGCTCGACACGTTGATGATCGAGCCGCCCTCGCCCGCTGCCATGCGGCTGCCGACCAGCGACATCAGCCGGAACGGCCCCTTGAAGTTCAGCGACACGATGCGGTCGAAGAGCTGCTCGGAGGTTTCCAGCGACGACGGCGCCAGCGGCGAGGAGCCGGCGTTGTTGACCAGGATGTCGACCTTGCCGAAGGCGGCGTAAGCCGCGTCGACCAGCCCGTCGAGCTCCGGCCAGTTGGCGACGTTGCAGGCATGGGTCGCGGCCTTGCGGCCCAGCGCCCGGACCTCGGCCGCGACCTTGTCGCAGGTCTCGAGCTTGCGGCTGGTGATGAAGACGTCGGCGCCATGGGCCGCGAAGGCCTTCACCATCTGGTAGCCCAGCCCGCGGCTGCCGCCGGTCACGAGGGCGACCTTGCCGGTGAGGTCGAAGTAGTCGGTCATGGCGCGATCCCAGCACAGCGGCTGACAATCAACAACCGTACCTCCTCACCATGCGGTACGCTCAAAAACCGCCTCACCCTTGTCTCTTGAGGATGAGGGTTGTGAGTCAACCGCGGCCTCACCCTGAGGAGGCGCGTAGCGCCGTCTCGAAGGGTGGGCAATGGGACGAGGCCTAGGCACGTCTCTTCGCCAAAGTCTGGACGGCGGCCCAGTCGCCGCGGATCAGCGCTTCCTTCTTGGCGCGCGACCAACCCTTGAATTGGCGCTCAACTGCTATGGCATCGGTGATATCGGGGAAGTGTTCGGCCCAAACCAGCACGACCGGGCGACGCTTCGACGTATAGCCGCCGTAAGTTCCATTGCTGTGCTCCGAAACCCGGCGATCCAGACCGAGTCTTGCCGAGCCGACGTAGAAACTGCCGTCGGCACAGCGCAACATGTAGACGTGCGCGCCCGGTTCCTCGGACATGCGGCCTTCCGTTGCCCACCCTTCGAGACGCGCCCTTCGGGCGCTCCTCAGGGTGAGGATGTTCGCGATCGATGGTCCGGCTTTGACGCTGGCATGTCACTTGCTAAGTGTATTGTGGAGCGAAACAGCCAGGTCGACATGAGCATCGCCACATGAGCATCCACGTCGCGCTGCATCATCGGACGACCTACCGCTACGACCGGCCGGTCGCGCTGGGCTCGCAGATCGTGCGGCTCAGGCCGGCGCCGCACAGCCGCACGCCGGTCCTCTCCTATTCGCTCAAGGTCACGCCCGCCCAGCATTTCATCAACTGGCAGCAGGACCCGCAGGGCAACCACCTGGCCCGCCTGGTGTTCCCGGAGAAGACCGACCGGTTCGAGGTCACGGTCGACCTGGTGGCCGACATGTCGGTCATCAACCCGTTCGACTTCTTCCTCGAGCCCGAAGCCGAGCACTGGCCCTTCGCCTACGATCCGTCGCTGGCCGAGGAGATCGCCCCGTTCCGCAAGCTGGAACCGGCCGGACCGCTCCTGAAGGCGTGGCTCGCCAAGGTCGACCGCAGCGAACAGCGTACCGTCGATTTCATCGTCGGCCTCAACGCCCGTCTGCAGAAGGACATCGGCTACATCGTGCGGATGGAGCCCGGCGTGCAGACCTGCGAGCAGACGCTGGGACTGGCCAGGGGCTCGTGCCGCGACAGCGGCTGGCTGCTGGTGATGATCCTGCGCCACCTGGGCTTCGCCGCGCGCTTCGCTTCGGGCTACCTGATCCAGCTCGTCGCCGACGAGAAGCCGCTCGAAGGACCGGAGGGGCCGACGCACGATTTCACCGACCTCCACGCCTGGTGCGAGGTCTACCTGCCGGGCGCCGGCTGGATCGGGCTCGACCCGACCTCGGGCCTGCTGACCGGCGAAGGCCACATTCCGCTCGCCTGCACGCCCGAGCCGTCGAGCGCAGCGCCGATCGAGGGCCTGGTCGAGAAGGCCGAGGTCCGGTTCGCTCACGACATGACGGTGCGCCGCGTGCGCGAGACGCCGCGCACCACCAAGCCCTACACCGAGGAGCAGTGGCGGACGCTGCTCGGGGTCGGCGAGGCGATCGAGCGCGACATCGGCCGCCACGATGTGCGGCTCACCATGGGCGGCGAGCCGACCTTCGTGTCGGTCGACGACATGGACGGCGCGGAGTGGAACACGCTGGCGCTGGGGCCGGAGAAGCGGCGGCTGGCCGGCGTGCTGTTCCGCAAGCTCGCGGGCCGCTTCGCCTCGGGACCGCTGCTGCATTTCGGCCAGGGCAAATGGTATCCCGGCGAGCAGCTGCCGCGCTGGGCGCTGGGCTGCCACTGGCGCAAGGACGGCGTGCCGATCTGGCGCGACCAGCTTCTCTACGCGCTCGAGTCCAAGCCGGTGGGCGCCACGGTCGAGGCGGCGCAGCGCTTCGCGCTGGCCTTCGCCGAGCGCCTGCAGCTCGACCCCGGCTACCTCTTCCCGGCCTTCGAGGACACCTGGTACTATCTGTGGCGCGAGCGGCGGCTGCCCGGCAACGTCACGGTCGACGAGGCCAAGGTGAAGGACCCGCTGGAGCGCGAGCGGCTGGCGCGCATCTTCGAGAAGGGCCTGGAAAGCTCGGTGGGCTACGTGCTGCCGATCACGCGCGAGCACAGCCATCGTTCCCAGCGCTGGAAGAGCGGCCCGTGGTTCCTGCGCTCGGAGAAGTGCTACCTGATCCCCGGCGACTCGGCCATCGGCTACCGCCTGCCGCTCGACTCGCTGCCGTGGGCGGCGCCGGCCGATGCCGGCTTCCTGGTCGAGCCCGACCCGATGGCGCCGCATCCCGACCTGCCGCCACTCGACGCCTTCCGCCGCGCCCCCGTGCTGCGGCGTCAGGAGCGCAACATCGCGCCCGATGCCAGTGGCGACGGCGACGCGGCGCGGCGCGAGGCCTGGAAGCGCGCGCTGGCGCCCGACCTCGGCCTCAAGCCCGGAGTGGGCTCCTCGCCGTCATGGATCGTGCGCACCGCGCTCTGCTTCGAGCCGCGCGACGGCCATCTCCACATCTTCATGCCACCGGTCGAGCGCACCGAGGACTATCTCGACCTGGTGACGGCGATCGAGGACACGGCCGAGGAGCTCGGCCAGCCGGTGTTCCTCGAAGGCTATCCGCCGCCCAGCAGCGACCCGCGCCTGCTGCATTTCAGCGTGACGCCCGACCCCGGCGTCATCGAGGTCAACATCCATCCCTCGTCCGACTGGCCCGAGCTCGTGACCAAGACCGAGATCGTCTACGAGGAAGCGCGCACCACGCGGCTCGGCGCGCAGAAGTTCATGATCGACGGCCGCCACACCGGCACCGGCGGCGGCAATCACATGACGCTGGGCGGTCCGTCGGCGCCCGAGTCGCCGATTCTGCGCCGGCCCGACCTGCTGAAAAGCCTGCTGGGCTACTGGCTGAACCATCCGTCGCTCTCGTACCTGTTTTCGGGCCTGTTCATCGGCCCGACCAGCCAGCACCCAAGGGTCGACGAGGCGCGCAACGACTCCCTGCACGAGCTCGAGATCGCCTTCCGCCAGATCGAAGCGGGAAGGCAGACGCCGCCCTGGCTGGTCGACCGCCTCTTCCGCAACCTGCTGGTCGATGCGACGGGCAACACGCACCGCACCGAGTTCTGCATCGACAAGCTGTTCACGCCGGACTCGGCGGCGGGACGGCGCGGGCTCCTGGAGCTGCGCGCCTTCGAGATGCCGCCGCACTGGCGCATGAGCGTGGCCCAGCAGGCGCTGCTGCGCGGCCTGGTGGCGAAGTTCTGGGACCGGCCCTACGAGCGGCCGCTCAGCCGCTGGGGCACGCGGCTGCACGACGATTTCATGCTGCCGCACTTCGTCTGGCAGGATTTCGGCGACGTGCTGGCCGACCTCGCCGAGGCCGGCTACCGCTTCCAGCCCGACTGGTTCGCGCCGCACTTCGAGTTCCGCTTCCCCCGGATCGGCGAAGTGGCGCAGCGCGGCATCGAGCTCGAATTGCGCCACGCCCTCGAGCCCTGGCACGTGCTGGGCGAGGAGCCAGGCGGCGGCGGCACGGTGCGCTACGTCGACAGCTCGGTGGAGCGGCTGCAGGTCAAGGTCGCGGGGTTGAACGACCAGCGCCACGCCATCGCCTGCAACGGCTGGCGGCTGCCGCTGCGCGCCACCGGCACCGCCGGCGAGTACGTGGCGGGCGTGCGCTACCGCGCCTGGCAGGCGGCCAATTCGCTGCACCCGACCATCGGCGTGCATGCACCGCTCATCTTCGACGTCCACGATTCGTGGAGCGGCCGCTCGATCGGCGGCTGCACCTATCACGTGGCCCATCCCGGCGGCCGCAACTACGACCGCATGCCGGTCAACGCCAACGAGGCCGAGGCGCGCCGCCGCGCCCGCTTCTTCCCGATCGGCCATACCGGCGGCGAGACCCCGGAGCCCCGGCCGCTCGACAATCCCGAGCACCCGCTGACGCTCGACCTGCGGCGGGCTTGACTTGTCGTCTCGCGCGGGGCGATCCCCGCGTTGAAGCGCCAGATCCTTCGCTACGCTCAGAATGACGGAAGGCTACGCTCAGGATGACAGAGGCACGTCATCGTGCGATTCTGGAGCTTCTGTAGGAACTTCCTTTCAGCGGGCCCATGGAGTCGTTGCGCGGCCTCACTTCGTCGCCGGCAAGCGCGTACGACGAGCTGGTCACCGGCCAGAAGTCGATCCGCTATCACTGGCAAGGCATCCTGAGCGTCATCCGCGCGCTGCCGGGCGGGCTGGGCGAGCGCGTCGAGAGCGCGCGCCGGCAGCTCGAGCAGTCGGGCGCGACGGTCAACCTGCTGGACGACCGCGGCGCGCCGCGCTGGGCCTTCGACCCGCTGCCCTTCGTGATCGCGCCTGACGAATGGTCGATGCTGGAGGAGGGCTTGATCCAGCGCGCCCGCCTGCTCGATGCCGTGCTGGCCGACATCTACGGCCCGCAGATGCTCCTGAAGGAGCACCTGCTGCCGCCGTCCCTCGTGCACGCCAACCGACACTTCCTGCGGGCCTGCCGAGTGACCGACGGCGCGGCGCCGCGGCGGCATCTTGCCAACTACGCCGTCGACCTCGTGCGCCAGGGCGACGGGCGCTGGTACGTGCTGGCCGACCATACCGAGGTGCCGTCGGGCATCGGCTATGCGCTGGAGATGCGCCGCGTGCTGGCGCGCAGCCTGCCCGAGGCCTTTCGCTCGATCCCGGTGCGCCACCTCAGGCCCTTCGTCGACCGCTGGCACGAATCGCTGCTGGCCCTGGCGCCGGCCGACGTCATGCACCCCAACATGGCGGTGCTGACGCCGGGCTCGCTGTCGGCCACCTACTTCGAACACGTCTATCTCTCGCGCGCGCTCGGCGTACCGCTCGTCGAGGGCGGCGACCTGGTGGCGCGCGACGGGCAGGTCTCGATCAAGACCCTGGCCGGGCTGCGGCCCGTCCAGGTGCTGCTGCGCCGCCTCGACAGCGCCTTCGCCGATCCGCTCGAGCTGCGCGCCGATTCGGCACTCGGCATCACCGGCCTGGTCGAGACGACGCGCAGTGGCCGCATCGCGCTTGCCAACGCGCTGGGCTCGGGCGTCGTGGAGACGCCGGCGATGATCCCGTTCCTCGAACGGCTCGGCCAGCGCCTGCTCGGCCAGAAGCTCGAGCTGCCGACGCTCGACGTGTGGTGGCTGGGCGAACCCGCCGCTCTCACCTTCGCGCTGGCCAATCTCGACCTGATGATCGTGCGGCCCTGCCTGGGACAGGACCGCGAGCCGATCGTCGTCGGCATGCTGGAGCCCGGCGAGCGCAAGGCGCTGGAGGCGCGCATCCGCGCCCAGCCGGGCCAGTTCGTGGCGCAGTATCCCATGACGCCGTCGCTGACGCCGAAATGGGACGGCCAGGCGCTGGCGCCGGCCGCCGTGGTGCTGCGTCTGTTCCTGGTCGCCGACCAGGACGGCTATCGCGTGCTGCCGGGCGGCATCGCCCGCGAGCCGGCCGGCGACACCGCGCTGCGCTCGCTCGGCCGCCTGAACGGCACCTTGAAGGACGTCTGGGTGCTGACCGAGGACGCAGCCGACGTGGAACTGCCCGCGACCCGGCGGTTCCACCAGCTCGCGGTCGAGCGCTCCAGCGCCGACCTGCAGAGCCGCGTCGCCGACAATCTCTTCTGGCTCGGCCGCTACATCGAGCGCCTCGACAACGACGCGCGGCTGCTGCGCACGACGGCGATCCGCGTCGCCCAGGGCGCGCTGGGGCCGCGCGACGCGGTCGAGCTGCGCCTGCTCGGCCGGCTGCTCGAGCAGGCCAACCTGATGGACCATTCGACGGCGCTGGCGGCGCCCGAGAGTGCGGCCTTCCAGCAGGGGCTTGCGGGCGTCGCCGCCGACGATCGCGGCCTCAGCAACGTGCTCGACGCCATCCAGCGGCTGACGATCACCATGCGCGACCGCTTCTCGGCCGACATGATCACCGCGGCCGGCCCCGAGATGGCGCTGGTGCGCCAGCGGCTGCTGGCGGCGCGCGGCAATCTCGACCCGCTGCTGGCGGCGCTCGACGAGGTCGTGCGCTTCGTCGCCACGCTCTCAGGGCTCGCCCAGGAGAACATGACGCGCGGCACCGGCTGGCGCTTCCTCGACCTCGGCCGGCGGCTGGAGCGCGCCCAGCACGTGCTGACCGGCGCGCTGGGGCCGTTCACCCTCTCGCCGATCGACTGGGACGCCGCGATGCGGGTGGCGCTCGAGCTCTGCGACAGCACCATCACCTACCGCACGCGCTATCTCGGCCAGCTGCAGCCCGCGCCCGTGCTCGACCTCGTGATGCTGGACGACAGCAACCCGCGCTCGCTGATGTTCCAGCTGCGCGCCACCGCCGGGCACCTCGACTATCTGGCGCGCGCCTCGGGCGTGCGCGTGCCGGCGCCGCCGGACTCGCTGGAGGCCGACCTCGACTCGGTGGTCCGCCAGTTCGCCGGCGACGAGAAGGCGTGGCGCCACGAGGGGCTGGCGCTCGCCCTGCTGCGCGACGTCACGTCCGACGCCGAGCAGCGCCTCGACCAGCTCTCGGAGGCGATCACGCGCGCCTATTTCAGCCACGTGCCGGCGGCGCAGGCCGTCGGCTCGTCGGGCGGCTGAGGCGAGGAGACGCCATGCGCTACCTGCTCTCGCACCGCACCAGCTACACCTACGCCAGCACGGTCGATTCCGCGCACCACATCGCCCACCTGCGCGCCCGCGACTTCGTCGGCCAGACGGTGACCTCGATCGGCATCGAGACCGATCCCCTGCCGGCGCTGGCCGCCCAGCACATCGACCATTTCGGCAACCTGATCGACGTCTATCGCATCGACAAGCCGCACACGCGCTTCGACATCGAGGTCCGCGCCGAGGTCGACGTGCGTTTTCCCGATCCGCCGCCCGCCGTCTCGACCCCGCCTTGGGAAGAGGTCCGCGCCGCGCTCGACGGCAGCGGCTTCCCGCTGCCGGTCGAGGCGAGCGAGTTCGTCCACGACTCGCCGCTGGTGCCGTCCGTCGAGGCGCTGCGCGCCTACGGCGCGCAGTCCTTCCTGCCGGGCCGGCCGATCCTCGAGGCGGCGCGCGAGCTCACGTCGCGCATCAAGGCGGACTTCGCCTACAATCCCGGCGCCACCGACATCTCGACGCCGCTGGCCGACGTCTTCGCCGGCAAGGCGGGCGTCTGCCAGGACTTCGCCCATGTCGAGATCGCCGCCCTTCGCGCGCACGGCCTCGCGGCGGGTTACGTCTCGGGCTACATCCGCACCGTCCATTCCAGGGACGAGATCGCGCTGCGCGGCGCCGACGCGAGCCATGCCTGGGTCGCGGTGTGGTGCGGCGACGCCGCGGGCTGGGTCCATCTCGACCCGACCAACGACCTGGTGGCGCGCGAGGATCACGTCGCCGTCGCCTGGGGCCGCGACTTCGCCGACGTGAGCCCGTTGCGCGGCGTCATCCTGGGTGGCGATTCGCACTCCTATGGCGTCGCCGTGACCCTGATCCCGGCCGGCTGAGCCTCAGCCGCCGAGGAAGTCCTTGGTCCAGCGCGCGTAGTCACCGTCGCGCGTCACCTTCTTCATCAAATCGGCGCTGGCCACGCCCGGCAGCTTCGCGGGCGGCGTGCCGTCACGCAGCGCCTTCAGCGTCGCATGCACGGCCTGCACGGCGGCGGCGAAGGGCTGGTGGCCTTGCAGCGCGATGCGCACGCGACGCGCGCCGAGGTAACCGAGGTCCGTGAGGTCGCCCGACACGCCACCCAGGATCAGCGGCAGGCGCGTCGCGGCGGAGATGGCGTCGAGCTCGGCGCGCGTCTTCACGCCGACGAAGAACAGCGCGTCGACACCCGCCGCCTCGTAGGCCCTGCCGCGGGCGATCGCGTCGTCGAGACCGGTGATCGAGATCGCGCTGGTGCGGCCGGCGATGCAGAGCGTCGGGTCCTGGCGACCGCCGAGCGCTGCCTTCATCTTGCCGACGCCCTCCTCGATGGAGATCAGGCGCGGCTTGGTCGTCCCGTAGGGCGTCGGCAGGTCGGTGTCCTCGAGGCTGAGACCGCACACTCCCGCCGTCTCCAGCTCCTCGACCGTGCGGCGGGCGTTCAGCGCGTTGCCGTAACCATGGTCGGCATCGACCATCAGCGGCAGGCTGCCGGCGCGGTTGATGCGATAGGCCTGGCCCGCGAACTCGCTCAAGGTGAGCACGATCAGGTCGGGCGCCCCCAGCACCGTCATCGAGGCGACGGAGCCCGCGAACATGCCGATTTCGAAGCCGAGATCCTCGGCGATGCGGGCCGAGATCGGGTCGTAGACCGAGCCCGGATGGACGCAGCGTTCCCCGGCAAGCAGTGCCCGGAAACGCGTCCGACGATCGTTCCAGTGCATGATGCTTCTCCTCCCCGTCTGTGCCCCCTGCATAGCAAAACCGCGAGCCGCAGGCGTTTCCCGGGGCCCTTGTTCGGGCGGGCCCGGCGGGCGTAGCGTTATGAAGGGAGGAACCATTGGAGACAACGATCCCGTCATCCGACCGGCTGGCCGGCGATCCGGCGATCGTGGCGCGCGCCGAGGCGTTGCGGCCCGCCGTCGAGGCCGCCTCGAACGAGATCGAGCGCGAGCGCCGGCTGCCGCCCGCGCTGCTCGACCAATTGCATGAAGCGCGGCTGTTCCGCCTGCTGCTGCCGCGCTCGTCGAACGGCATCGAGACCGATCCCCTCACCTTCTTCCACGTGATCGAGACCATCGCCCGCGGCGATGCCTCGACCGCCTGGTGCCTCAGCCAGGCTGGCGGCTGCGCCATGTCGGCGGCTTATCTCGACCTGCCGGTGGCGCAGTCGATCTTCGGCGACGACCCGCGCGCCGTGTTGGCCTGGGGGCCCGGGCCCAGGGTCCGGGCGGTGGCGTGCGAGGGCGGCTACCGGGTCACCGGCGTGTGGGCGTTCGCCAGCGGCGGCCGCCATGCCACCTGGCTCGGCGCCCACTGCCCGATCTTCGAGGCCGACGGCTCGCCGCGGCGCGACGCCGACGGCCGCCAGCAGGAGCGCACCATGCTGGTGCGCGCCGAGGACGTGCAGTGGACCGACATCTGGAGCACGGTCGGCCTGCGTGGCACGGCGAGCGACCAGTTCGCGCTCACCGACTTCTTCGTGCGCACCGACCATTCGATGACGCGCGACTTCGAGAAGGAGCGGCGCGAGCCCGGCCCGCTCTACCGCATGGGCGCCGGCACCTGCTATCAGGTGGGCTTCGCGGGCGTCGCCTGCGGCATCGCCCGCGGTGCGCTCGACTGTTTCCTCGAGGTGGCGCGCGACAAGATCCCGCGCGGCCACAGGAGCCCGATTCGCGACAACGCCGTGGTGCAGACAGGCCTTGCCCAGGCCGAGGTCAATCTCCGCGCCGCCCGCGGCTTCGTGCTGCAGTCGATGGCCGACACCTGGAAGGACCTGCAGGCCGGCCGGACGATCGCGATCGAGCAACGCATCACGATCCGCATGGCCGCGACCAACGCCATCCACAAGGCGCGCGAGGCGGTCGACTTCGCCTACAATGCCGCCGGCGCCACGGCGATCTTCGAAAGCCACCCGCTGGAGCGCCGCTTCCGCGACATCCACACCGTGACCCAGCAGCTGCAGGGCCGGTTGTCCCATTTCGAGACGGTGGGCGCCTGGATGATGGGTGCCGAGGCCGATCTCACCTTCGTCTGACCCATTCCACGGAGACCGACCATGCCACTGGGCGCCCTGCAGCACTACACGATCGAACCCTCCGACCTCGAGGCGACCAAGACTTTCTACTGCGACGTGCTCGGCCTCGAGAACGGCGACCGCCCGCCGCTCGGCTTTCCCGGCTACTGGCTCTACTCTGGCGGCGTCGCGACCGTGCACCTGCTCGGCGAACGCAAGCCGCGCGAGGGCATCGTCGTGCGCGGCACGGCGAAGAAGTTCGACAATACCGGCCGCTTCGACCACATCGCCTTCGCCGCCACCGACATCGAGGGGGTACGCAAGCGCCTGCAGTCGCGCAACGTGAAGTTCCGCGAGCAGATCGTGCCGCGCACGGGCGCGGCGCAGATCTTCCTGCACGATCCCGACGGCGTGGGTGTCGAACTCAACTTCCCGCCCGAGGAGGCCAGGCGCTGAGCGGCGTCATGGCGAGCCTCGACCGCGACGGCGTGCGGATCCACTACGCGGTCCATGGCCCGGAGAACGGCGGCACGGCACCCACGATCCTGCTGAGCCACGGCTACAGTTCGACGTCGCGCATGTGGGACGGCCAGGTTGCCGCCCTCAAGGACCGCTACCGGGTCGTGGTCTGGGACATGCGCGGCCACGGCGAGAGCGACTATCCGGCCGACCAGAACCTCTACTCCGAGGCCCTGACCGTGGGCGACATGCTGGCCCTTCTGGACGCGGTGGGTGCAGCGAAGGCGATCGTCGCCGGCCTGTCGCTGGGCGGGTACATGTCGCTCGCCTTCAACGCCACACACCCCGAGCGCGTCGCGGCCCTGATGCTGTTCGACACCGGACCCGGCTTCAAGAAGGACGACGCGCGCGCCAAATGGAACGAGACGGCGCACCGGCGCGCCGCCGGCTTCGATGCCCAGGGCCTCGCCGCCCTCAACACCAGCGACGAGGTGCGGATCGTCCGTCACCGCGACGCCTCGGGCCTCGCCCGCGCCGCGCGCGGCATGCTGGCCCAGCAGAACGACCGGGTGATCCAGTCGCTCGACAAGGTCGCGGTGCCGACCCTCGTCCTGGTGGGCGCCAACGACACCAACTTCCTCGCCGCCACCGACTACATGGCGGCCAAGATCGGGGGATCGACCAAGGCGGTCATTCCCGACGCGGGCCACGCGGCGAACCTGCATCAGCCCGCGCTCTTCAATCAGGCGGTCGAGGCATTTCTCGCCAGGCTGCCGAAGGCCTAAGGAGACGGACAATGGGCAAGCGGATCGCGGTCGTCGGGACCGGCGCACTGGGCGGCTATGTCGGCGGCTATCTCGCAAAGGCGGGACTGGACGTCACCCTGATCGACTTCTGGCCGGAGAACATCGAGACCATCCGCAGGAATGGGCTGGAGCTCGATGGCGTGACGCCGGAGGAGAAGTTCACGGTCAAAAACGCCAGGACGATGCATCTCACCGAGATGCAGGACCTGTCGCGTCAGAAGCCGATCGACATCGCCTTCGTCTCGATGAAATCCTACGACACCGAATGGGCGACCCAGCTCGTCAAGCAGTACCTCTCGCCCGACGGCTACGTCGTCTCGCTGCAGAACTGCCTGAACGAGGAACGCATCGCAGGCGTCGTCGGCTGGGGCAAGACGGTGGGCATGGTGGCCTCGCTGATCTCGGTCGACATGTACGAGGCCGGCAAGATCCGCCGCACCATCGCCAAGGGCGGCGACAAGCACACCGTGTTCCGCGTCGGCGAGGTCCACGGCCGCATCACCAGGCGGGTCGAGGAGCTGCGCGAGATGGTCGGCACGATCGACAGCGCCAAGACCACCACGAACCTGTGGGGCGAGCGCTGGTCCAAGCTCTGCCAGAACGGCATGAAGAACGGCGTCTCGGCCGCGACCGGCATGACCGGGACCGATTGCGACCGCAACGACGCGGTGCGCCGTTTCTCGATCAAGCTCGGCGGCGAGGCTGTCCGCGTCGGTCAGGCGCTGGGCTATCACATCGAGAAGATCGGTAAGTTCGAGCCCGAGACCCTTGCCCGGGCGGCGGAGGGCGACAAGGCCGCCCTCGACGAGGTCGAGACCATCCTGCGGCCGGGCTCCAACATCAATCCCAACCCGCGCGCCAACATTCAGCGCCCGTCGATGGCGCAGGACATCATCAAGGGCCGGCGCACGGAGATCGAGTTCATGAACGGCTACATCGCCGAGCGCGGCACCTACATCGGCGTGCCAGCGCCGACCCACGCCAAGCTGACCGAGATTGTGAAGAAGGTGGAGCGCAAGGAGCTGAAGCCGGCTCCGGCGCTGCTGGGCGGCTGATGGTCGACGTCATCGATCAGCTGGTCGGCATCGCGCCCGGCTCCAAACTCGACACGATTCGGGCCAACCGCAGCGAGGCGCGCAAACACGCCCAGGCGAGCCACGATTCGCTGTTCAGACCGAAGAGCTTCGGCGGCGTCACCGCCGACGAACGCCACGCCATCGCCGCCTTCGTGGCGGGCCTGCACGGCGAGCCCAGGACCGACGCCTTCTATTCGGCGAAGCTGCCGGCCACGCTGCGTGGCGTCATCGCCGCCGAGGTCGTCTCGGCCAGGACCACGGGCCCCTATGGCCGATTCCCCAAGGGACCGCTCTCCACCGAGGACGCGCCTGGCCCGACCTGGAAGGTGAGCGAAACCGGCGCCAAAGCCCTCGGCCGGCGCCTTACGGCCGCGTTCGAGCACACGCACATGCTGGTGTTCCATCCGCGCGATGCGGCGGCACCCTCCCTGCAATCGCTGCTCGACGCCGGCTGGTCGACCACCGACGTCGTGACGATCTCCCAGCTCGTCTCCTTTCTCGCCTACCAGATCCGGGTCGTTGCCGGCCTGACCGTCCTTGCGAGCACGCCATGACCGAAAAGACGCTGACCCCGCCGCCGCACACCGAGCCGGTGGTCTTCACCCGCGACATGCTCGACTGGCTGCCGTGGCTCGAGCCGATGGCCGAAGCCAACATGACCGAGCGGCATCTCGCGAGCCTGGTCGATGCCGCGCGCGTGAAGTCGCCCTACTTCCGGCTGCTGGCGCGCGACCCCGACGTACTCGAGGCACGCACCCACACCGACAAGGATATCTTCTACAATCCCGAGGCCGGCCTGCCGCGCGCCGAGCGCGAGCTGGCGGCGGCCGCGACCTCGCGGCTGAACGGCTGCATCTACTGCGCCTCGGTGCATGCCCGATTCGCCGCGACCTACTCCAAGCGGGTCGACGACGTGCAGCGCCTGCTCGACGAGGGCGTCGGCGCGAGACTCGACGAGCGCTGGGAGGCGATCGTGGCGGCCTCGGTGGCGCTCACGACGCTGCCCATGAGCTTCGGCAAGGCGCATGTCGAACGCCTGCGCAAAGCTGGGCTCGACGACGCGGCGATCGCCGACCTGATCGGCGCCGCCTCGTTCTTCAATTGGGCGAACCGGTTGATGCTGTCGCTGGGCGAGCCTGCGACGCAGGGCTGAGGCTCACGCCGGCAGCAGGTTGAGCTTGCGCAGGAGCTCGCGCTCTTCGCCGTAAGTGCGCACCATCGCGTCCCGGTAGGCGGGTCCGTCGAGCAGGATCAGCGGCTGATCCATGTTCTCCAGGAACTGCAGGTGCTTCGGCTCCTGTGCGGCGGCGCGGAAGGCTCCGCCCAGCACCTTCACCACGGCGGGGTCCATGCCCTTGGGCCCGACCAGCCCGCCGGGGCTGTCGACCACGATGTCGTAGCCCAGCTCGCGCACGGTCGGCACGTCGGGGAAGCGCTTCGCCCGCTGGGCCGTGAAGACCGCCAGAAGCCGGAGCTTGCCGGCCTGGACCATCGGCGCCCAGCCCGAGGATTCCGAGGCGAAGTCGATCTCGCCGCCCAGCAGGGCCCGCAGCGTGTCGGCCGTGCCACGATAGGGCGCATGCGTCCAGGTGAGGCCCTGGGCCATGCCGATCCGCTCCATCGCCAGATGCTGCGTCGATCCCATGCCGAGCGTGCCCCAGTTCAGCTTGCCGGGGTTGGCCTTGGCGTAGGCCAGCAGCTCCGGCAGCGTCTTCCACGGCGCCTCAGTGCGCACCACGACGCCCATGACGAAGCCGGTGATCTGCAGGATGTAGGTGAGATCCTTGAGTGGATCGTAAGTCAGCGACTTGTTGAGCAGCGGCTGCCGGAGCACCCCCATGTGCATCTGGGAGATCGTGTAGCCGTCGGGCTTGGCATCCTGCAGCGCCAGCGCGCCGAGGACACCGGCCGCGCCGCCCTTGTTCTCGACGACCACCGGCTGACCGAGCTTCTTCGACACCGACTCGGCCATGATGCGGAAGCCGCTGTCGGCCGGCCCGCCGGCCGCCCACGGGATGATCAGCCTGATCGGCCGCTCGGGAAATGCCGCCTGGGCGCGGCCGCTGCCGACCGCACCGAGAGCAAGGGCCGGCGCGCCGACGAACGCCGCGCGCCGCGTGATGCCTCGCCTGTTGCCGTTCATATTCCCCCTCCCATGCTCGTCACTCTGGCCACGGGTGGACGGAGGAGCAAGAGGCGCGCCAGAACCGCCGTCAGTAAGGCAGGCCGTAGTAGCCGGGATTGCCCCACTCGCCCCAATCCCAGTCGGCGTCGACCGAGGCGATCGACGACGACGGATCGTAGGGATCGTCCGAATAGTTGGCCTTCATGGCCTGGGACATCATCTGGGACGAGGCGCGCTTGATGTAGGCGTTGTAGTTGTCCGGTGTGCCCATGTAGAGGCAACCGCACTTGTTCGGGTCGGCATACACCCAGACGGTCTTGCCCTGGTAGTTCTTCCGCGTGAGCTGGTGCGGCGGCAGCTTCTTGAACTGCGCGAGCTGGCCCGGCGTCTTGAGCGGCACGACCTTGAAGCCGGAATCCGCCAGCATGTCCTGCTTGGACTCCGGCTGGGACGAGCACGCGGCCGCGGCGACTGAGATCGCCAGGCCGGCAACGATGGACCTGAAGGACATTGGCCGGACCTCCCCTAGGCGGCGGCCCTGAGCCCCGCCTTCGCATCCTCTTTGATCATGTCCGCCCCCTTCTCCGCAATCATGATCGTGGGGGCGTTGGTGTTGCCCGAGGGTACCGTCGGCATGACCGAGGCGTCGATGACGCGCAGGCCGGCGATGCCGCGGACGCGCAGCCGGTCGTCGACCACGGCCATGGGGTCGGAGCCCATCTTGCAGGTGCCGATCACGTGGTAGGTCGTCTGGCCGGTGCGGCGGGCGAAGTCGAGCCACTCGTCGTAGCTCTGCACCTTGTCGCCGGGGTTGTTCTCGAAGGCGACGTATTTCGCCATCAAGGGGTGCGAGACGATCCTGCGGGCGATCTGCATGCCGGCGACGGTGGCGTCGCGGTCGATCTGGGCCGACAGGAAGTTCGGCCGGATCGCGGGCTCGGTGCCGGGCGTCGCCGACTTGATGTGGATCGAGCCGCGCGAATCGGGCCGGCACTGGCCGATCACGACGGTCATGCCCGGCTCCTGCTCGAGGTCGCGCTTCTGCGCCGTGTCGTAGCTCGCATGCGCCATGTGAAACTGCATATCGGGCGATTCGAGGCCGGGCCGCGTGCGCACGAAGCCGTAGACCACGCCCGCCGTCAGGGCGAGGGCGCCACGGCCGGCCGTGTAGTACTTGACGATCTCCTTCACGAGCGAGAGCCCGCGCGTCTGCTCGTTCAGGGTGATCGGAAGCTTGACGCGCCAGTTCATGCGCGGCGCGAAGTGGTCGCCGTAGTTCTCGCCCACCCCCTTCAGCTCGTGCTTCACCTCGATGCCGTATCTCTTCAGGAGGTCGGGCTGGCCGATGCCGGAATGCTCCAGCACGCCGGGCGACTGCACGGCGCCGCACGAAACGATGACCTCGCGACCGCAGCGCACCTCCTTCTTCTGTCCATGCACGCTGTAGGCGACGCCGACGCAACGCTTGCCCTCGAGGATGACGTGGCTCACCAGGGCGTCGGTCTCGATTGTCAGGTTGGCGCGCGAGCGCGCCGGGTCGAGGAAGGCGCGGGCCGCCGACTGGCGCTTGCCGTCCTTCATCGTGACCTGGAAGTAGCCGAATCCCTCCTGGTCGCCGTTGTTGTAGTCCTTGTTCTTCGGATAGCCGCTCTGCGCCGCCGCCTCGATGAAGGTGTCGCAGATCTCGTGCGTCTCGCGCATGTCGGCGACGTTGAGCGGACCACCCTTGCCCCGGCTGTCGTCACCGCCTCGCTCGAAGTTCTCCGACTTCTTGAAGTACGGCAGCACCTGCGAGTAGGACCAGCCGCGGTTGCCGAGCTGGCCCCACGTATCGTAGTCGAGCGGCTGGCCGCGCACGTAGAGCATGCCGTTGATCGAACTCGACCCGCCGAGCGTGCGGCCGCGCGGACAGGGAATGCGGCGGCCGGCCATGCCCTCCTCCGCCTCCATCTCGAAGTTCCAGTTGAGCTGCTTGTGGTTCAGGAGCCTGGTGAAGCCGGCCGGGATGTCGATCCACATCGACTTGTCGCGCGGCCCGGCCTCGAGCAGCAGCACCTTGACGTTGGCATCCTCGGTCAGCCGGTTCGCCAGCACGCAACCCGCCGAGCCGCCGCCCACGATGATGTAATCCCAATTCGCCATGACGCTTCTGCCTCCCTTTCAGGGGGTGAGCTTAGCGCAGATGGCAGGAAACGTGATGCCCCGGCGCGATTTCGCGCAGCGGAGGCGATTCCATCTTGCAGCGCGCCACCGCGTAGGGGCAGCGCGTGTGGAAGTGGCAGCCGGGCGGCGGCTTGACCGGGCTCGGCACGTCGCCCTGCAGCACGCGCTTCTGGCGCTTGATGGCGGGGTCCGGCACCGGGACGGCCGACAGCAGCGCCTCGGTATAGGGGTGCTGGGCGCGGGTGAAGATCGACCTTGTATCGGCATGCTCGACGATGCGGCCGAGATACATCACCGCGATCTGGTGGCTGATGTGCTCGACGACCGCGAGGTTGTGCGAGATGAAGAGATACGAAAGCTGCCGCTCGCGCTGCAGGTCCATCAGGAGGTTGATAACCTGTGCCTGGATGGAGACGTCGAGCGCCGACACCGGCTCGTCGCCCACGATCAGCTTCGGTCCCAGCGCCAGCGCACGGGCGATGCCGATGCGCTGCCGCTGGCCGCCCGAGAACTGATGCGGGTAGTTGCTCATCTGGGCAGGACGCAATCCGACGCGCGCGAACAGCGCCGCGACCTGCTCGTTGCGCTCCTTGGCGCTGGCGACGCCGTGCACCAGCAGCGGCTCGCCCACGATGTCGCCTGCCGTCATGCGCGGGTTCAGCGACGAGAACGGGTCCTGGAAGATGATCTGCATCTGCCGCCGGTAGGGCCGGAGCTCGGCCTTGGACAGCTTGGTGATGTCGGTCCCTTCGACCTCGATCGAGCCCGATGTCGGCTCGACCAGCCGCAGCACCGCGCGGCCAGCCGTCGTCTTGCCGCAGCCCGATTCGCCCACCAGGCCGAGCGTTTCGCCGACCCCGATGGTGAAGCTGACACCGTCGACGGCATAGACGTGCCCGACCGTGCGGCGCAGCAAGCCCTTCTTCACCGGAAAGTGCTTCTTGAGGTCCCTGACCTCGATGACGGGCGTGTTCGCGCTAGCCATTTGTGTGCCAGCAGGCGGCCCAATGGCCGGGCTGCTTCTCCTCGTAGGATGGCCGTTCGCGCCGGCAGTGATCGTCCGCCTTGCCGCAGCGCGGCGCGAAGGCGCAGCCGGCGGGCAGATCGAACAGCGGCGGCACGATGCCGGGAATCTCTTGCAGGCGCCCGGCCGTGCGATCGACCTGACCGCGCATCAGGTCGAGGCGCGGGATCGAGTTGAGCAGGCCCACCGAGTACGGATGCAGCGGGCGGGCGAACAGCTCGCCCACCGACGCCTCCTCGACCTTGCGGCCGGCATACATGACGATGACGCGCCGCGCCGTCTCGGCGACGACGCCGAGATCGTGGGTGATCAGGATCACCGCCGCGCTGAACTCGCGCTGCAACTCGACGATCAGCTCCAGGATCTGCGCCTGGATGGTGACGTCGAGCGCGGTCGTCGGCTCGTCGGCGATCAGCACCTTGGGATTGCACGCCAGCGCCATGGCGATCATGGCGCGCTGGCGCATGCCGCCCGAAAGCTGGTGCGGATATTCCTTGGCGCGCTGCGCCGGTTCGGGGATGCGCACCAGGTCGAGCATCTCAACGGCGCGTTTGAGCGCGGCCTTGCGGTCCATGTCGCGGTGCAGGATCAGCGCCTCCGAGATCTGCTTGCCGATGGTCATCACCGGATTGAGCGAGGTCATCGGCTCCTGGAAGATCATCGAGATCTCGTTGCCGCGCACGCCGCGCATCTCTTCTTCGCTGATCTTGAGGAGATCGCGGCCGGCGAGCTTGATCGAGCCCGACACGATGCGGCCCGGCGGGTCGGGGATCAGGCGCATCAGCGACAGCGCGGTCATGCTCTTGCCGCAGCCCGACTCGCCGACGATGGCAAGTGTCTCGCCGGACGAGACCTGGAAGTCGACGCCATCGACGGCCTTGACGATGCCTTGCCGCGTGTAGAACCACGTGCCGAGGTCCGAGACCTCAAGAAGTGCACTCATGTACGCTGTCTCGGATCGAGGATGTCGCGGAGCGCATCGCCCAGCAGGTTGGTGCCGAACACGGTCAGGCTGATGGCGACACCGGGGAAGATCACCAGCCACGGCGCGGTGCGCACGTATTCCGCCGCCGATTCCGACAGCATCCGCCCCCACGACGGGTAAGGCTCCGGGATGCCGAGGCCGAGGAACGACAGCGACGCCTCGGTCAGGATCGCCGAGCCGAGCTGGGCGGTCGCCAGCACGATCAGCGGGGCCAGTGTGTTGGGCAGCACGTGGCGCACCGCAATCCGCATCTCGCCCATGCCCACTGCTCTAGCGGCCTCGACGAACGGTTGCTCGCGCAAGGACAGCGTGCTCGACCGCACCACGCGGGCGACGCTCGGGACGAGCGGGATGGCGATGGCGATGATGGTGTTCTCCAGCGACGGCCCGAGCGAGGCGGCCATGACCAACGCCATCACGAGCAAAGGCAGCGACTGCATGATGTCCATGACGCGCTGCGTGGCGAGGTCGAACCAGCCGCCGAGGAAGCCCGACATGAGGCCGATCGCGACACCGAGCACGCCGCCCAGCAGGGTGGCGCCGGCGCCGACGGCGAGCGAGATGCGCGCGCCGTGGACGATGCGGCTGAACATGTCGCGCCCCATGAAATCCGCACCCAGCCAGTAGACGCCGCCCGGCCGCGCGAGGGAGGCCTTGGCATTGGTCGCCGTGGGATCCAGCGGCGCTATGAAGTTGGCGAACACGGCCGTGCAGATGAACAGCAGAACGATGAGCGCGCCGACCGCCCCCAGCGGATAGCGGCGCGCCATGAACAGCACCTGGCCGCCGAACGTCGAGACGTTGGCGCCGGCGCGGGCGAGTTCGGCTTCGTGGTTGATGATGGCCATCGCCCCTCAGTCCGCGAACTTGATGCGGGGATCGAGGGCCATGTAGGCCATGTCGACCAGGAAATTGACGACCACGACCACGAAGGCGATGAGCATCACGAGATTCTGCACGATCGGATAGTCGCGCCACAGGATGGCCTCGACGAGGAAGCGGGCGACTCCGGGAATGTTGAACACGGTCTCGGTCACGATCAGGCCGCCAACCAGGAACGCCGCCTCGATGCCGACGATGGTCACGACCGGCAGCAAGGCGTTGCGCAGTGCATGCTCGTAGTTCACCGAGGTCTGCGACGCGCCTTTGGATCGCGCCGTTCGGATGTAGTCCTGACGCAGCACCTCGAGCATGGAGGAGCGCGTGAGGCGCATGATCAACGCCGAGCTGCGAAAGCCGACGGCCGCCGCTGGGATGCTGAGCAGCAGGATTTCATCGACGATACTTCGAGGTTCGTTGGTGTAGATCGGGATCATCCCGAACCACTGCACCGACGCCATCAGGATCAGCAGGCCGAGCCAGAAGGACGGCAGCGAAAGCCCGCTGAGGCTGAGAATGCGCAGGAAGTAGTCCAGGCCGGTGTTCTGGCGCACGGCGCTGATGACGCCGAGTGGCACACCGAGAATCACCGAGAAGAACAGCGCCAAGCCGGCAAGCTTGGCGCTGATCGGGATGCGCGGGGCGATCTCCTCGATCGCCGGCCGCTCGGAGACGTAGGCGAAGCCAAGGTCGCCGCGCGACAGGCCGCCGATCCAATGCATGTATTGCTCGTGGATCGGCCGGTCGAGACCAAGCTCGTGGGCGATCTTGGCCTTCTCCTTCGGATCGGCAATGCCGGCCGAATCGACCAGGATGTCGGCGACGTTGCCCGGCACAAGGCGCAACATCACGAAGATGAGCACCGACATCCCGAAGAGCGTCAGCACCATCAGCAGGAAGCGGCGGCTGAGATAGGCGCCCATCGATGTCTCCCGGCGGCGGTCAGGCCGGCGCGGCTAGCGGTCGAGCCAGATGTCTTCGAAGCGCCAGCCGTTGTAGATGCTGTTGTGCTGGAGGACGAGACCCTTGACGGCCGGTGCCCAGCAGGTGTTGGCGACGTTCTGGTTGATCACAGGACGGGCGCCGTCATCGATGAGCTTCTTCTCGACATCCCAGACCAGCTTCTTGCGCTTTGCCGGATCCAGCTCGGACGATTGCTGTTCGATCAGCTTGTCGACCTCGGGATTCTTGTATCCCGTATAGTTGCGATCGGATGTCGAATGGAAGTTCTCGTAGTAGTTGGTGTCCGGATCGTCGACGCCGAGGCCGGTCAGGTTCAGGCCGACCGTATACTTCTTGCTCTGGATCTTGGTGTACCAGACGGTGGTGTCGATCGGCTCGAGTTCGCCGTCGATATGGATCTGCTTCAGCTGGTCGATCAGGATAACGGCCGGGTCGCGATAGATCGCGATGTTGCGTGTCGACACCTTGATCTTGAGCGGCTTGTCCTTGGTGTAGCCGAGCTTCTCGACGATCGCCCGGGCCTCAGCGAGGTTCTTCTCCCTGTCAGGTCTGAAGCCCGGCAGGGTCTGGAGAGTCTCCAAGGGCATGCCCCAGACGCCGGCCGGAGGCGAGAGCATCGAGGCGCCGGCCAGCGCCTTGCCCTGGAACAGGATGTCGTTGAACGCCTTCTGGTCGAGCGCCAGGACCAGCGCCCGGCGCAGCTCCGGATTGTCGAATGGCGGCGCGTCGCGGTTGATCAGCAGGTTGGTATTGACGTTGCTCGGCCGCGCCTCGCAGACCGCATCGGCCTTCTGCGCCTTGACGTCGGCCAGCAGCGGGAAAGTAACGTCGGAATCGAACGTCATGTCGAACTCGCCGGCAACGAAGCCCAGAATGCGCGTGCTGCGATTGGGCACGATCTTCCAGTCGATGGCGTCGAGGTAGGGACGGCCCTTCTTCCAGTAGTCGGGGTTGCGGACGAGCTTGATCGCCTCGTTGCGCTTGAACTCGACGACCTTGAACGGTCCCGTGCCGATCGGCTTGGAGCGCATGTCGCGACCGTTGGCGTGGCAGGCGTAGACCGGCGAGTAGCCCGCCGCCAGCATCGACAGGAACGAAGGCTGCGGCCGGCCGAGGGTGAAGGTCACCTCGGTGTCGGAGCCGGCCGTCACTTCCTTGAGGTTGTTGTACCAGACCTTGCGCGGATTCTTGCGGATCAGGTCCGACTTCTCGTCGCCCTTGCCGATCAGCGCATCCCACGTGCACTTCACGTCCTTGGCGGTGAACGGCTTGCCGTCGTGCCACTTCACGCCGCTGCGCAACTTGAAGGTGAGCTTGGTCTTGTCGGGGCTCCACGACCAGCTTTCGGCGAGGTCGGGTACGATCTTGTCCGGGCTGTTGGTCTTTTCCTTCGGGTCAAACACCACGAGGTTGTTGAACACCGACATGAAGGGCTGCACGACCGAGATCGTCGCCTCCTCATGGATCGACGCACTGGGCGGGTTGTCGCGATGGGAAATGCGCAGCGTTCCACCTTGCTTCTGGGCGAAGGCGGGCGACGAAACGGCGACAAAGGCAGCCAGGCTGCCGGCAACGAATGCCAGGCGAGTACGCATGCAAGTCCTCCCAGACTTAACGCTAAGCGGGCGCGTTGTTGTTCCCCGTTGGCCGGGAGGCTAGCACATCGCGTGCAACGGCCAAGCGCAAATGCGACGCCCTATTTCGCGGGGCCCTTCAATTCGATCTGGTTGCCTTCGGGATCGTTGAAATAGACCGAGGGGCCGTCACCCTCCGCGCCGTAGCGCTCGACGGTTTCGCCGACCGATATGGCGTAAGGCGCAAGGCGCGTGACGATGGCGTCACGATCGAACGGCTGCACGCGAAAGCACAAATGGTCCATGTTGCGGCCGTCGACGCGTTCGGCGCGGATCAGGTCGAGCATCGAGGCGCCGGCACGCATCTGCACGAGGCCGAGACGCTCGATCCGCCTTTCCTCCCGGAAGCCCAGTGCTTGCTCGTAGAATTTCACCATAGCCGCGAGGTCTCGCACCCGCAGCACGACATGGTCGATCCGTTCGACATGGAAGGTCATGGCGACTAGCTTACCCCGCGCAACGAGAGATGCCACGGGAGGAGATATGGCGTTCGCGGTCAATGCTGCCAAGGCGCGGCTGAAGAAGAACGAGCTGTCGATCGGCATCGGCATCCGCCTCGTCCGCAATGTCGACATCGTCAAGGTCATGAAGGCGGCGGGCTTCGACTGGCTGTTCATCGATCTCGAGCACGGCTCGATGTCGATCGAGACCGCCTGCGAGATCGCGATCGCGGCGCAGGATTCCGGCATCGCGCCGATCGTGCGCGTGCCCTACGGCGAGCTGACGATGGCGACCCGCGTGCTCGACGGCGGCGCGCTGGGCATCGTGATCCCCCATGTCGACACACCGGAAGAGGCCAGGGAGATCGCCGACAAGCTGCGCTACCCGCCGCGCGGCCATCGCTCGGTGGGCGGCGGCCAGGCCCAGTTCGACTATGCGCCCATGCCGCTCGGCGAGATGACCGCCAAGAGCGACGACAACACGTTGATCACGGTGATGATCGAGACGCCGAAGGCGGTCGAGAATGCCGAAGCGATCGCCGCCGTCCCCGGCATCGACTGTCTGCTGGTCGGCTCCAGCGACCTCTCGATGGAAATGGGCATCCCGGGCGACACCGGCAATCCCAAGGTCCAGTCGGCCGTCGACAAGGTGGTGGCCGCGTGCAGGAAGCACGGCAAGTGGCCCGGCATGGGTGGCGCCTACACGGAAGAGCTGCTGAAGCTCTACACCGACAAGGGCATGCGCTTCCTGCTGGCCGGCAACGACCTGCCGATGCTGACGGGCGCGGCCCGCGCGCACCAGGCGAAGGTGCGCGCGTTCCAGAAGTGACGGCGAAGCCGTCATCCTGAGCGCAGCGAAGGATCTAGCGCCGCCCCCAAAAGACCTACGTTGGGGCTGTCGTGAGGTCCTTCGGCTTCGCCTCAGGACGACAAAAGCTATCTCTTCCCTTCGATCTCGACCTCGATGAGGTGCGGCTTGCCCGACTTGAAGGCGGCCGCCACGGCGGCCTTGATGTCGTCGGCCTTGGCGACGTAGGTGCCGGCGACGCCCATGCCCTTGGCCATGTCGACGAAGCCCATGGTCGGGCCGCCGAGATCCATGTGCATGTAGGGCTTGTTCGACTTCACGTCGAAGCGCGCGCGGTAGGCGTCGATATTGTGCTTCAACACGCGGTACTCGCGATTGGCCAGGATCACGAACACGATCGGCAGCTCGTGATGCGCCGCCGTCCACAGCGCCTGGATCGAGTACATCGACGAGCCATCGCCGGAGATGCAGAGGATCGGCCGCTCCGTCTCGGCCACCGCCACGCCGATCGCACCCGCCAGCCCCTGGCCGATGCCGCCGCCGCGACCGCTGTAGTAGTCGCCCGGACCGGAGAAGGTGAAAGTCTTGAAGAGGTCGAGGTTGGCCGTGATGGTCTCGTCGACCACGACGACGTTCTTCGGCGAGCCGGCGCGGATCTCGGCCAAGGCGCGCGCCATCGAGGTCGGCGTACGCGACCAGGCCTTCTCGACCCGCGCCTTCTGCGCGGCATCCTCCGAGTCCTTCTGGGCCTTCAACGCTTCGTTGCGCTTCCTGGCGGCGGTTGCATCGACGCCTGCCAGTGCGGCATCGAGCGCCTCGAGGGCGGCGCCGACATCGGCCAGCACGCCGGCATCCAGCGCGAAGTTGTAGGCAAGCCGCGACGGGCTTGGCTCGATCTGCAGCACCTTTGTGCCCGCTGCGAAGGGCGAGCCGGCGGCGTACCAGACTTCCTCGAAGAAGGGACCGCCGACCATCAGCACGAGGTCGTTGTTCGCGAGATGCCTGGCGACGCCCGGCGCATCGAAGGCAAGCGTGCCGCGATAGGCGGCATGGTCGGTGGGAAACGCATTGCGACCGCGCAGCCCCTCGAACCACACCGCCGCGCCGAGCTTCTCGACCAGCCTGACCAGCGTCTGTTGCGCGCCCGCTCGCGCGATATCGTCGCCAGCAACGATGGCTGGGCTCTTCGCGGCGGCCAGCAGCTTCGCCATGGCGGCGATGCCGGCGGGATCGGGACGCGACGCGGTGAAGGAGTGGCCGGGCCGGCCGGCCGGAATGGAGGTCTCCTGCTCCATGACGTCGATCGGCAGGGCCACGAAGACCGGGCCGGCCGGCGCCTCGTTGGCGATCTTGAAGGCGCGCTGGAGGACCGGACCGATCTCGTCGGCGCGCTCGACCTGCACGCTCCATTTGGTGACCGGCGCAGCCATCGCCGCGAGGTCATGGCCCAGCACGGGATCGCGCAGGCGCAGGCGCGTATCCTGCTGGCCGGCCGTCACCACCATGGGCGAGTTGTTCTTGAGCGCGCTGTAGATCGCGCCGATCGCGTTGCCGAGACCGGGCGCGACATGGAGGTTCACGAACGCCGTCTTGCCGCTCGCCTGGGCGTAGAAGTTGGCCGCGCCGGTCGCCACGCCTTCGTGCAGGTGCACGATGTATTGGAGCTGCGGATAGTCGAGCAGCGAATCGAGCAGCGGGCTCTCGGTCGTGCCCGGATTGCCGAAGATGCGATCGACGCCGTGGTTGAGCAGCGTCTCCAACAGAACCTGACGACCACGCATTGAGCCTCTCCCCTACTTTCCCTGCTTCGCCCGCAGCGCCTCGAGCGCGCGGTCGACAAATCCCAGCCGGTCCTGGCCCCAGTAGCGCACGCCCTCGACGATGAAGGTCGGCGCCCCGAAGACCTGCAGCGCCTCGGCCTCCGGGGTGCAGGTGCGATACGCCGCCTGGACTTCCGCGCCGGTCTCGGCGGCGTGCAGCGCGCGGCCGTCGAGCCCGTTCTCGTCGGCGATGGCGATACGCACCTCGGCCGAAGCCGTGTCGCGCTCCTCGGCCCACAAGGCCCGCAGCAGCGCATGGCTGAGACGGAACGCGTCGAGGCCGCGCAGCTGCGCGGCGATCACCATCCAGCCCGGCCGCTTGTTCCAGTCCGCATCCGTCACCTTCTCGGGATAGTAGCGGGGCTTGAGGTTGAGCGGCATTTGCAGGTAGCGCCGCCAGCGGTCCAATTCCTCCTCGTGATACGAGCGCCGTGCGGCGGGCCGGGTTCGGAGCGGCACGCCACCGGTCCGCGGAACGATCTCCTGGAAGTCGAACGGCTTCAGGACCAGCCGCACCTTGTGCCGGCGCACGATGTCCTCAAGTTGCGGGCCCATGAGATAGGCCCAGGGCGAGGACAGGCTGTAGAAGCACGGCAGTTCAATCATCTCTGTGTCCCTGCTATGGAAACCGGGAGAGGGTGAGAAGCACGGTATGGACAGTGTTGTCGAGCGGCAATCCGCGGGTCTGGAGGCGTTGGAGAAGATCGCGCGCCACGACCTTGCCCGGCTGAACTACCCGGCCGCCAACTGGGTGCCCGAACGCACAGGTCCCGACGGTCGGCGCGTGCTCGACGTGCTGGTGGTGGGCGCCGGCATGTGCGGCCAGACCGTCGGCTGGGGCCTGCGCCGCGAGGGCATTCGCAACATCCGCGTCATCGAGCGCAACAGCCACGGCCGCGAAGGCCCCTGGAATACGACGGCGCGCATGCCGATCCTGCGCTCGCCCAAGCACCTCACCGGTCCCGATCTCGGCGTGCCGTCCCTCACCTTCCGCGCGTGGTACGAGGCCCAGCACGGGCTCGACGGCTGGGACAAGCTCTACAAGATCGCCCGCCTCGACTGGCTCGCCTACTTGCTCTGGGTGCGCAAGGTCGTCGGCCTCGAGGTCGAGAACGGCGTGTCGCTCCTCAAGGTCGAGGCCGCGGGCGATCTCCTGAAGGCAAGCCTCTCGACCGGCGAGACGGTCCATACCCGCAAGCTCGTGATGGCCAACGGGCGCGACGGCTCGGGCGGCTTTCGCTGGCCGTCCTTCCCGTCGTTCGATCCGAACGACCCGAAGCGCGCGGGTCGCGTGTTTCATACGCTGGAAGACATCGACTTCACGAAGCTGGTCGGCAAGCGCATCGGCATCCTGGGCGTGCTGGCGACGGCGATCGACAATGCCTGCACCGCGCTCGAAGCCGGCGCGCGCGAGGCGATCTGCTATGCCCGTCGTCCGCACCTGCCGCAGGTCAACAAGTCCAAGGGCGTGTCCTTCCCCGGCTTCCAGCGCGGCCAGGGCATGCTCGACGATGACTGGCGCTGGAAGATCTACACCTACCTGCTCGCGGCCGGCTCGCCGCCGCCGCACGAATCGGTGCTGCGCGGCCAGAAGCTGCCGGGCTTTTCCTTCCGCTTCGCCGAGCCCTGGACCGACGTCGCCGTCGACAACGATGCCGTCACGGTAACGACGACCAAGGCCACCGAACGCTTCGACATCGTCCTGTTCGGCACCGGCTTCGACATCGACCTCGGCCGCGTTGGCGAACTCGCCGCGTTCGCGCCCAATGCCAGGCTGTGGGCCGACATGCGCACACCGGTAGAGGCCAGGGCCAATGCCGAGGCCGCCGGCTACCCCTATCTCGGGCCGGGCTTCGAGCTCCTGGAGAAGGTGCCGGGCCGCACGCCGCGGCTCGGCGACATCCATCTCTTCAACTGGGGCAGCATCCTGAGCCAGGGAGCGCTGGCCGGCGACATTCCCGGGCTCTCCTTCGGCGCCAACCGGCTCGTGCAAGCGATCAGCCACGCGCTCTTCAAGGAGGACGTGGCGCGCCACGTCCAGAACATGTTCGAGCAGGAAGACCCGGAGCTCGCGCCGACCGACTACTTCGTGCCGCGCGACAAGCGATCCGGCACGCTCTGACGGGAGAGACGCGATGCAGGCCGACTATGTCGTCGTGGGCGCGGGATCGGCAGGCTGCACCGTCGCGGCACGGCTGGCCGAGACCGGCGCTTCGGTGATCCTGCTCGAGGCCGGGCCCGGCGACTGGCATCCGATGATCCACATTCCGGCCGGCATGCGCTCGCTGATCCGCAATCCGCTGGTCAACTGGAACTACACCACCGAGCCCGAGAAGGGCACGGGCGAGCGCCGCATGGAGTGGCCGCGCGGCCGCACCTTGGGCGGCTCGAGCTCGATCAATGGCATGCTCTATGTGCGCGGCGCGCCGGCCGACTTCGACGGCTGGGCACAGATGGGCTGCCGCGGCTGGAGCTGGGACGACGTGCTGCCCTACTTCAAGAAGAGCGAGCACTACGTGCAGGGCGGCGACGCCGAGGTGCGCGGCCAGGGCGGGCCGCTCAAGGTCGAGGACTACCGCACCATCCTGCCGCTCACCCACCGCTTCGTCGAAGGCGCACAGCAGGCGGGCTTTCCGTTCAATCCCGACCTCAACGGCCGGCAGCGCGCGGGCGTCGGCTATTCGCAGATGACCCGGCGCGGCCGCTGGCGCGGCTCGACGGCGCAGACCTACCTGCGCGAGGCGCGGCGCCATCCCAACCTCAGGGTCGAGACCGACGCGCAGGGCGGCCGGCTGCTATTCGACGGCCGGCGCTGCACCGGCGTCACCTTCCAGCGCGGCGGCAACCTCACCAAGGTGCGCGCCAACCGTGAGGTGATCGTCTCGGGCGGCACCATCAACTCGCCGCACATCCTGCAGATCTCGGGCATCGGACCGGCGGCCCACTTGCAGTCGCTCGGCATCCCGGTGGTGCACGACCTGCCCGGCGTCGGCGCCAACCTGATCGACCACTACGTGATCCGCGTCGTCCACCGCGTGCACGGCGCGGAGACGGTGAACGAGATCGCGCGCTTTCCGCGCGTGCTGCCCGAGATCGTGCGCTTCGCGCTGACCGGCCGCGGTGCGCTGACCTTCGGCGTCACCACGGCGCAGGTCTTCTGCGACAGCCGGGAAGGGCTCGCCTCGCCCGACCTGCAGCTCCTGTTCACGCCGGGCAGCACGCATCCGCTGAAGTTCGGCCAGCTCGACGAGCAGCCTGGCATGAGCTGCGTGGTCTGCGTCGTGAAGCCCGACAGCCGCGGCACGATCATGGCGGCCTCGGCCGATCCGTTCGCGCGGCCGCACATCAAGCCCAACTACCTGACGGCCCGCACCGACGAGCTGGCCCTGCTGGGCGGCGTCAAACATGTGCGCCGCATCTTCGCCTCGCCGGCCCTCCAGCAGCACAGCCGGGGCGAGATCCAGCCCGGCCCCGACCTCCAAAGCGACGCGGACCTGCTGGCCTACGCCCGCCGCGCCGGCAACACGCTCTATCACCCCGTGGGCACAGCCAGGATGGGCGAGGATCCGCGCGCCGTCGTCGACTCGCGCCTCAGGGTCCACGGCATCCAGGGCCTGCGCGTCATGGATGCCTCGGTGATGCCGACCCTCACGACCGGCAACACCAACGCCCCCACCATCATGATCGCCGAGAAGGGCGCGGCGATGATCCTCGAGGACGCCGCGGCGTAGCGCCATGGAGAAGATCGACTTCAAGGAGGTCTTCGCCGATCTCTACAAGGCGCCGACGGAGCGCTTCGTGGCCGTCGACGTGCCGGCGCTGCAGTTCGTCAAGGTCAATGGAAGAGGCGATCCCAACACGGCCCCGACCTACGGCCGCGCGATCGAATGGCTCTATTCGGTGAGCTACGCGATGAAGTTCGCGACCAAGGCCGCCAAGGGCAAGGACTACGCGGTGCCACCGCTGGAAGGCCTGTGGTGGGCCGACGATCCCGCCGATTTCGTCACGCGCCGCAAGGATCGCTGGCGTTGGACCATGATGATCATGGTGCCCGATTTCGTCGACCGGCCGCTGTTCGACGCCGCCGTCGACAAGGCGAGGAAGAAGCTCGGCAGCCCGCCCGACAGCCTGCGGCTGGAGCCGCTCCACGAGGGGCGGTCGCTGCAGATCCTGCATGTCGGCAGCTACGACGACGAGGGACCGACGCTCAAGCGCCTGCACGACGAGGAGATGCCGCTTCAGGGCCTGACCTTCGCCGGCCCCCATCACGAGATCTATCTCAGCGACGCCCGCAAGACGCCGCCCGCCAAGCTGAAGACGATCCTGCGCCAGCCCGTGAAGCGGCGCTGACGCTCAGTCGATCGTCGCGCCGGCGGCCTTCACGGTCTCCGCCCATTTGGCGCGGTCGCGCTTCACCGTCTCCTTGAATTGCGCGAGCGTCTCGTAGCGCGGCGTGTTGCCGAGGGCGATCAGCTTCTTCGCCACCTCAGGATCCTCGATTGCGGTCTTGAGCGCGGCGTTCATCCTGGCAGCGATCGCCGGATCGAGGCCCTTGGGCGCGAAGATGCCGAACCAGATGAAGCTCTCGTAGCCCGGCAGCCCCTGCTCGGCGATGGTCGGCAGGTCGGGCATGGCGCCGACGCGCTTGGCCGTGGTGACGCCCAGCAGCCGCACCTTGCCGGCCTTGGCGTGCGGCATCATCGCCTGCAGCAGCGCGAAGACGCAGCAGGTCTCGCCCTTCAGCACCGAGTTGGTCGCGTCCGGCCCGCCCTTGTAGGGCACGTGCAGCATGTCGAGCCCCGCCTGCTTGTTGAAGGCGGCGAAGGCAAGATGCGTGCCGGTGCCGTTACCGGTCGAGGCGTAGCTGAACTTGCCGGGCGCCGCCTTCACCTTGGCGATGAAGTCCTGGACGTTTTTGGCGTCGATCACCTCGGGGTTGATGGCCAGCACGTTGGGAACGTCGGCGATGGTGGAGATCGGCGTGAAGTCGGCCTCGACGTCGAACGGCAGCTTCTTGTAGAGCGCGGCGTTGACGCCGTGCGTCGCCGCGGTGCCGAGCAGGAAGGTGTAGCCGTCGGCCGGGGCGCGGAAGACAGTCTCCGAGGCGACGTTGCCGCCGGCGCCGCTCTTGTAGTCGATGACCAGCCGCTGGCCGAGCGTCTTCTCCAGCGAGGGCTGCAGCAGGCGCGCGACGACGTCGACGCCCGATCCGGCCGGGAAGCCCATCAGGATGGTCACCGGCTTGGACGGCCACTGCTGGGCGTAAGCCGATGTCGCTGTGAGGAAGAGAGCGAGCGCTCCCAGCAGAAGTCTCAGCATGCACGTCTCCTAAAGGCCGGTGGTTTGGATACTATGCTGCGGCAACACAGAGGGAAACGCCATGGGCTACATGACCGAAGAGCGCCGGATGATCCAGGAGACGGCCCGCGCCTTCGCCCTGAAGGAAGTGCTGCCCGTCGCGAACAGACTTGATCCCGAAAAGGGCGACATCCCGCAGGAACTGATCAAGAAACTGGCAGACATGGGCTATTTCGGCATCGTCATCCCCGAGCAGTATGGCGGACTGGGACTGGGCGTCTTCGAGTACTGCCTGATCACCGAGGAGCTGGCGCGCGCCTGGATGAGCGTCGCTTCCATCATCGCCCGCGGCAACGGCCTCTCGGCCGGCCGCGGCATGACCGACGCGCAGCGCGCCGTGTTCCTGCCGCGCGCCGCCCGTGGCGAGTTCCTGGGCGCCGCCGCCATGTCGGAGCCCAATGTCGGCTCCGACCTCGGAAGCATCTCCTGCCGCGCCCGCAGGGACGGCGACGACTGGGTGATCAACGGCAACAAGTATTGGTGCACCTTCGCCGACGGCGCCGATTACATCATGCTGGTCGCCCGCACCTCCGACGCCCCCGACCCCAAACGCAAGCATGTCGGCCTCTCCTCCTTCCTGATCGAGAAGCCCAGAGGCACGCTGCCCAAAGGCGTGAAGGGCGCCCCCATCCCCAAGATCGGCTACTTCGGCTGGAAGACCTGGGAGCTCGCCTTCGACGATTGCCGCCTGCCCGGCTCGGCGCTGATCGGCGAGGAAGGCCGCGCCTTCTATTACATCTCGGCCGGCCTCGAGCGCGCCCGCGCCCACACCGCGGCCCGCGCCATCGGCCTTGCCCGCGGCGCGCTGGAAGACGCCACCGCCTATGCCCAGGAGCGCCGCCAGTTCGGCCAGGCGATCGGCGACTTCCAGAACACCCGCTTTCGCCTCGCCCGCATGGCGACCGACATCGAGGCGGCGCGCCAGCTCATGTATTTCGTGTGCGACGAGATCGACCAGAAGCGGCGCTGCGACAAGGAAGCGGCGATGGTGAAGTTCTTCGCCTCCGAGATGGCCGAGCGGGTGACCTCCGAGGCGCTGCAGGTGTTCGGTGGCGCGGGCTACACGACGCTCCATGCCGTGGAGCGCTACTGGCGCGACGCCCGCCTCACCAAGATCTTCGAGGGCACGTCGGAGATCCAGCAGCGCATCATCTCCGACCACCTGCTGGGCAAACCGAAAGCCGCCTAGAGTCGCGTGAAAGGCGAAAATAAAAAAAACCGGATCGCGACCGCCGGATGTCGCATCCAACGCCCGGCAAGACGTTGATGCGTCGGGACTTTCCGCCTTGCGCCGGTGTCGCCCGATGTCGCGTGAACCGCGACATTTCCGGACTCCGTTTCGAGTGCGTCCCTCCCCCTGAAATGCGTGACGCGCCCCCGAGGATCGAGAGCGCGCTTGCCGTGATGTGGGGTGGCGCCGCTGGATTTCAAGAGGCAGGATCGTCGCCAACGACCGCATTCAATTCCGGGAGGACGATCGGCCCATGAAGACCAGGATCACCGAACTGTTCGGCATCGAGCATCCCATCATCCAGGGCGGCATGCATTTCGTGGGCTTCGCCGAGATGGCCGCGGCGGTCTCGGAGGCCGGCGGGCTAGGCATCATCACCGGCCTGACGCAGCGCACGCCCGAGGCGCTGGCCAACGAGATCAGGCGCTGCCGCGAGATGACGAAGAAGCCGTTCGGCGTGAACCTCACCTTCCTGCCCTCGGTCACGCCGCCCGACTATCCGGGCTACATCCGCTCGATCGTCGAGGGCGGCGTGAAGATCGTCGAGACCGCCGGCAACAACCCGCAGAAGTGGATGCCGGCGCTCAAGGAGGCGGGCATCAAGGTCATCCACAAATGCACCTCGGTCCGCCACTCGCTGAAGGCCGAGCAGGTCGGCTGCGATGCCGTGAGCGTCGACGGCTTCGAGTGCGGCGGGCATCCCGGCGAGGACGACGTGCCGAACTTCATCCTGCTGCCGCGCGCCGCCGAGGAGCTGAAGATCCCCTTCGTCGCCTCGGGCGGCATGGCCGACGGCCGCTCGCTGGTCGCGGCCCTGTCGCTCGGCGCCGACGGCATGAACATGGGCACGCGCTTCATGGCGACCAGGGAAGCGCCGATCCACGAGCGCGTGAAGCAGGCGCTCGTCGCCGCGAGCGAGCTCGACACGCGGCTGGTCATGCGGCCGCTGCGCAACACCGAGCGCGTGCTGAAGAACGCCGCGGTCGAGCGCCTGCTCGAGAAGGAGAAGGCGCTGGGCTCCAAGATCAAGTTCGAGGACATCCTGCCCGAGGTGGCGGGCGTCTATCCCAAGATCATGAAGGACGGCGACATGGACGCCGGCGCCTGGTCGTGCGGCATGGTGGCGGGACTGATCCACGACGTGCCGACGGTGAAGGAGCTGGTCGACCGCATCATGCGCCAGGCCGAAAGCATCATCGCCCGACGCCTCGCGGGCTTCATGAAGGCCTGAGACGACCCTACGCCCGCTTCGGGAGCTGGCCGCTCGACGCCCTGATCTCGGCGACGGCGCGATCCCATCCCGCGACGCGCTCCGGTCCGGCAGGATGCGTATCCAGCATGCCGGTCTCGCGACGGCCCGACGCCCTCGCCATCGTCACCAGGAAGCCGCGCGCCTTGTCGAGGTCGACGTCCGAGCGGTAGAGGACGACCGCCGCCAGATAGTCCGCCTCGCGCTCCTGCTCCTTGGAGAAGGAGATGCGGCCGATCATGCCTCCGGCATCGGCGCCGGTCTTCATCGCCGCGCGGGTGATGTCGCCGGCGGCGGGGCTGCGATACGACGCGGCGGCGCCGAGGGCGCCGAGCAGGATCGCCCCCACGAGCGCACCCGTCTGCTGGTTGCGCTGCCCCGTGGCGATGTGGTTGGCCGCCTGGTGGCCGATCTCGTGGGCGATCACGAGACAGACTTCCTCCTCGCTGGCCGCATATTCGACGATGCCGCGGTTGACGACGATCAGGCCGTTTGCGCCGGCACCGGCATTCATCGACCGGTCGGAGGAGACGCGAAATTTCCATTCGCACACGCCGGTGCCCATCTCGTGGCACATCTGGAGGGCGGTCGGACGGATCCGCTGCAGCGCCGACCTGAGAATCTCGGTAACCTCCTGGTCGGAGACCGGGCGGCGCGCCGGGGGGCCGCCAGAGGCGGCGACCTCGTTCTGCGCCAGGCTGAGATTGCCGTCGCTGATCTGCGGCAGCTGGTGCACCGCGCCGGCGCAGCCGCAAACGCAGAACGCGCCCGTGAGCGCCAGCATCGACCGACGTCGCATCCTCCGCCTCCCCTCGCGCAGGTTGCATTCCCCGCCGGGACGCTACCCAAACATGCGGGAAGGAGTCAACGAGCCGAAGCGATAGGCGTCAGTCGCGGAAGCTCGGGTCCATGCGGTCGAGCTTGCGCAGCAGCGCCGGCCAGTCGAGCAGGCCGAACGGCCGGCGGACCTGCGGCTGGTAGTTCATGTAGGTCTCTTCGACCACCTTCTCGGGCACGCGCACCATCTGGGTGTTGCACGACATGGCCGCGATCTGCGTCTTGCAGGAGAGCTCCAGCCGGTGCATGGCGTTGAACGCCTCGGGGATGGTGGCGCCGGTCGTCAGCAGCCCGTGGCTGCGCAGGATGAGCGCATTGTTGTCGCCGAGGCTCCTCGCCAGCGCCTCGCGCTCGGCGGTGTCGAGCACCACGCCGGTGTAGTCGTGGTAGCTGATCCTGGCGAAGCGCATCGAAGTCTGGGTGTTGGGCAGCAGGCCGCACTCCAGGGTCGACACCGCCATGCCGGCCCAGGTGTGGGTATGGATGATGCAGTTGACCTTGGGCTTGGCCATGTGGATCGCCGAATGGATCACGAAGCCCGCGCGGTTGACGCCGTAGTCCAGCCCGTCGGCGAACTCGGGCTTCATCAGCACGTTGCCGTCGTGGTCGATCTTCACCAGGCTCGACGCGGTGATTTCCTCGTAGAGCAGACCGTAGGCGTTGATCAGAAAGGCATGGGGCTCGCCCGGCACGCGCATCGAGATGTGGTTGGCGATCAGGTCGGACATGCCGTAGTGCGCGATCAGGCGGTAGCACGCGGCGAGGTCGACGCGCGCCTGCCATTCCTCCGGCGAGACCGTCGAGCGGAGGCTGGCGACCTGGGCGGTCTTGAGGGCGCGCACGGACATGGAGACGCTCCTGGATGGAAATCGGTTCCGGACGGTAGACCCGGCCCGATCGAGCGTCCATCGGCCGGTCAGGCGAGCCCGCGCGCTGCGAGACAGGCGCCGACCTGGGGCAGAGCGACGAATTCCCCGGTCAGTCGCAAGATCAGCGGAGGTTCCAGGCCGGCGCGAGCGCCTGCCACACGATGGCACGCGCCCGTTCGGCCGCTTCGGCGTTCGGTTCGTAGCGGAACGGCTGGCCGGCCACGTTGAAGGTACCGGAGGATCGGCCATCGAAGCCGTGATGGGCGCCGGGCATGTTGTGGAACACGATCTTCCCGCCCGCGAGCCGGCGACACTGGCCATAGCTGTCGCGATACCTTCCCCAGTCGTCCTTGTCGCCGTAGAGAATGTGCACGGCGGTCGGCCCGTCCTTGGGCCAGTCCGCCTGGCACCAGCCGGCGCAGCCCGGATAGAAGGAGAACACCGCTGCCGGCTGGATCGCGGCGCCACGGAAGGAACGGGCGGCATTGAGCACCTCGGTGCCGCCGCGCGACAGCCCCATCAGGGCAAAGCGAGTCGTGTCGATGCGCGGCTGGTCGAGGCGGGCGAGATCGATGACGTCACGCGCATCGTCGCGATACTGCAGGTCGCACGAGGTGCCGTTCCAGTTGGACTTGCCGCGCGATGCGGCGCTGCGAACCTGGGCCACCGCGACGCCTCTGGCGTTGAACCAGTCGACCCAGGGATGGCGATAGTTCGGCCCGAAGCCGCCGGTGCCTTCGATCATGATCACCAACGGCACGGGCTGGTTGCCGGCCGGCAGAAACCAGGAGACGAAGCCGCGAAAGTTTTCGGGCTTGGCGCCGGCCGGTGCGATCGCCGCAGCCCACGCCACGACGGTTGCCGCCAAAGTCTGAAAAATGCGCATGCGGCGGCGATGCTGAGGCAAGCGCCGCCGCAGAGTCAATCGCGGCGAGGCATTCGCCTCACCACCTCAGCAGACGCCGCCCGGCGAGGGCGCCGACGGCGATCGGCAGGATCGCGGCCAGCGGATACCAGGTGAGCACGAACAGCGGCGAATCGTCGAAGCAGTGAAAGGCGTAGATCGCGGCTGCCGTCGTCGCGGCAAGCGCGCCTGCCGCGGCGCCGGCCAGGGTCGGTGACGCCGGCGCCGTCCGGCGCAACGCCATCAGAAGCACCGCGAGCGGCGCCAACGAGAGAAGGGGAATGACCGTCAGGCAGACCAGCGCATTGGTGCCGACCAGCCGCGTTCCCCAGGCCTGCGACGGCTGGGTCGCGAGCTCGACGGCGAGGAGCGCCGCCGCGAGCAGCGCGGCCAGCTGCGCCACGCGATGCCACCTGCCCGACGCCACGGGACGCGCACTGGCCATGCAGGCGCCGAAAGCCGCGGCCAGGGCGACGAACACGAGCACCAGCTTGAGGTCGAAGCGCCAGGTCGCCAGGGCAGGCATCAGATCGATCCTCGGGCCGAACCAGACGGCGAAAATGGCGAGCGACACCACGGCCCCCGCTGCGACGGCGCGGACGAGCGAACGGCCGACCGGCGCGGCGGAGCCGGCACGGTCGGCAACGAGCGCGGAGACCAGCTGCTCGGTCTTCATGAGCGGCCCCTGCGGTAGGTGTCGGCAAGGGCTTTCAGCGCCCGGTGCAGCGCCACGCGCACCGCGCCCTCGCTCATGCCGAGGCGCGCGCCAACCTCGCGCGCACTCCGCCCTTCGATGGAGATGCCCTCGACGATGCGCCGCTGGCGCTCCGGCAGCCCGGCCAACATCTGCCGGGCGTCGGCACCGGCCCCCTCCTCGCCGGCCGCTGGCGCCGCCAGCGTGTCGACGTGGTCGTCGATGTCGACATGGTCGGCGAAGCCGCGGCGGCGCAGATGGTCGACGAGCTTGTGGCGCGCGATGGCGCGCAGCCACGGCTCCAGCGGCTGCGTCCCGTCCCACGTGTCGCGCTTCAGATGCATGGCCAGCAACGTCTCCTGAACGATGTCCTCGCAATCCTCGCGCGGCCGCCCTGCCGCCGCCAGGCCGCGCCGCGCCACGGCACGCAGCCAGGCAGAAACAAGGATCAGCAGGCGCCGGTAGGCCTCGTCATCCCCCAGCCGGGCTGCCCGCATGAGCGCGGAGAGATCTTCCGGGGAGGACAAGGGGGCCGGTCTTTCACGTATTCGTGTGCGGGAGCCAAAACATTACAGGCCGTTCGCACAAAAAGATATCGGGCGGCCGGCAACGCCCGCAGAGCTGCGGCGAAAGAGCCTGCACCGGAGCAGTGCCGGCCCGGGTCAGCGCTTCTTCGTCGGCCTGACGTCGGTGGCGATGGGATAAGCCGTCGTCGACTTCACGCGCTCCATGGAAAAGCGCGAGGTCACGTTCTTGAGCGGCATGGTGTCGATCAGCTTTTTGTAGAAGGCGTCGTAGGCCTGCATGTCGGGCACCGCGACCCGCAGCATGTAGTCGATGTCGCCGGCCATGCGATGGAACTCCATGACCTCGGGCATCGCCGTCACGGTCTGCGCGAACTTCGACAGCCAGGCCGAGGAATGGTCGCCGGTCTCGATCGAGACGAAGACCGTGAGGCCCATGCCGATCGACTCGGGCGAGATCAGCGCCACCCGCTTGAGGATCACCCCGCTCTTCTCCAGGCGCTGGATGCGCTTCCAGCACGGGCTTTGCGAGAGGCCGACGCGATGGGCGATCTGCGCCAGCGAAAGGCTCGCATCCTCCTGGAGGAGCGCCACGATCTTCCTGTCGATCGCATCCATGTTCGAAATACCCATGTCGGCTGTCGGCCCAGCGCCGAAGCGCAGTCTAGACCGGAAGCTGCTCCAGCCGCACCGGGGCACCGATCCGGGCCCCGAGCGTCTCCGCCAGCGCGTCGACGTCGCCGTCCGGCACCCCGGCATGGGCCGCCAGCCGGGGGTCGGCGCCATTGAACCACGAGAGCCGCCAGGCGCCAGCCTCGCAGACCAGCGAGCCCACGACCCGACCGTGGACGGAGATCGTCCACAAGGCGGGTTCTTCGTAGGCGGCCTGGATCAGGCGGGCCGCCCGGGCGACGAGGGGGCCGACGAGGCTGCTGGCAAGGTTCAACATCCGCCGACTGTACGGGCGGGATGACGACAGCAGCAATGAAACGGACGGTCGAATCCGCCGGGCCGCGGGGCAGAAATAGCTCCCATGCCCATTCGCGAGAGAATTTTCGCCTCCCGCCCGTGACGCGCCGCCGGGAGCGGACTAACCTTTCGGTCTTCGCCAGGAACCGGGGGCAGTCCGCATGGCTCCGACCAACCGTCTCATCGAAGCCCGTCGCGCCGAACTGCGCGCGCAGGCCCACGCGGAGAAGCAGCGCGACAGCAAGTCTCCGACCGGCGGCAACAAACGGCAAGGCGCGGAAGCGAAAACCCGCCCGAAGAGCAAGGCGCAGTCCTAGGGCGGCGGGGTCTAGGGCCGCACGCCCGGCGCCTCGAGCGCCATGCCCTTCGCGCGCTCCATCAGATAGAGCTCCAGGGCCACGTAATCAGACGCACCGGACGGCCAGGGGTCGGCGCGGAAGCCCACGAGGCAGTTGCGCAGCCGCCGCTTCAGCGAACCGAGCACCTGCCATTCCAGACGATAGGTCGGATAGCCGGTCGGATGGGCCTCGGGGATGACGATGCCCGCCAGCCTCTTGCCGGCATTGTCGTCGTGGCAGATCGCGCAGGAGAGGTTGAGCTGACCCTGGCGCTGCCGCCAAAGGGCGGCGCCCTGCGCCCGGAACGGCGCCAGCCGCGGGTCAGCCGGCGGCGCGATGGGCATGCCGCGCGACTGGCGGGCGACGAAGGCCTCGAGCGCCAGCAGGTCGCGGCTTTCCGGCGCCAGCCGCTCCGCCTTCTGATGCTCGGTGCGACAGAGGTCGATACGGCCTTCGAGATCGAGCGGACGATCGCCATCGCGCGCCATCGCGGGATAGCGGACGGCCACGCCCTTCATGCTGGCCGACGCCTCGCCGTGACAGTCGGCACAGGACTTGTCGGCCGTGCCCGCCTTCCTCGACCAGAGCTCGCCGCCGAGCTGCACGAACAGCATGCCGGGATTGGCAGTGTCGTCGTCCTGCATCTTCTGCAGCGCCTCGCCCATGTCCCGATAGCCCGAGCGGCGCTTGTCGCCTCCGACCTGCGCCGCCGCGTACGACACCATGAAGACGATCGCGACCACGGCGGCGACGCGCGGCGCGCTCATTCGACGGTGATCGCGACCTGCTCCTCGACCGCAAAGCCCTGGTCGCCGGTCCAGCGGAGACGGACCGTGCCGCTCTCCGTCGCCACGGCGAAGAAGGAGACGAAGGGGTTGGCCGAGATCGCGGGCGACATGTCCATGCTGAAGATCTCAGCACCGTTCCATCTCGCGGTGAAGCGCTCGATGATGTTGCGCGGGATGATGGTGCCGTTGGGGCCGGGCCGGAAACCGGTCTCCATGGGATGCAGGATCAGCGCCTTGATCTCCACGATCGCGCCGCGCTTCGCGCTCTTGGGGGCGTTGACGAGGACGTTGGCCATCAGGTCAGGTCCTCGAGGCAGGCGGCCAGCGTCACGATGACGTCGGCGCTGGCACTCCAGAATTTTCCGTCGCTGGTCTCGGCGATCGCCACGATCCTCTGGCTGTCGCCGAGCTTGATGCGCGTGCCGACCACCGCCTTGCCGTTGCGCTCCGAGAGCCTCGCGGAAAAGACGTTGGGCTGCGGGTTCTTCTCGTTGAAGACGTGGATCGCCTTCACGTGGTCCGCGGCGGTCATCGGGCTGTCGACCGACACGGTGAGCGGCACGGTGTTGCCGTTCTCGATCAGTGGCGGCAGGTCGAGCGCAACGCGACCTTCCGTGACCCCGGCATTGCCGATCACCCTGGAGATCGCCGCGGCCATGGAATCGGGCGTCGCCGCGGCAGGAGCCAGCGGCAGAACGGCGAGGACGGCAGTGCCGGCGAGGAAGCGACGTCTGTCCATTCAGTAGGCCATTCAATCCTTCAGGGTTGCGAGGTAGGCCACGACGTCCTCGACCTGGGACGCAGTCAGGATGGTCTTGCCGTCGAAACTGCGGGCGACCCGCTGCAGGCCACCGGTCCGATAGTAGGGCGGCATGATCGTGTCGGCATTGAGACGCGACCCGTCGACGATGCGCAAGCGCAACTGGCCCGCCGACCAGCGCGAGCCCGCGCCGGCGAGGCTCGGGGCCAGATTGCCCTGGAAACGCTCCTCGGCGATCGGACCGGAATGGCAGAGCAGACAAAGGCCGACGCTGCGGTTGGCAACGATGGCACGGCCGCGCGCGGCATCGCCCGGCTGGCCGGTCAGCGATTTCGGGATGGCATCGCCCACGATTTCCTGCGCCAAAGCGGCCGGTGCGGCGAGGACGAGCACGAGGGCGAGCAAGGCCCGCATGGCGTCAGCCGAAGGTCTCGGCGATGATGGTGCCGAACCAGCTCGACGCGTAGAGCGCTTCCTGGCCGCGCAGGCCGCCGACCGCCTCGAGCGGGCTGACGCCGCCGGCGCCTTGTATCTCGGTGAGCTGCCCCTTGGCAGGGCGATAGACGCCGGCAATCGAGATGCCGTAGTCGGCCGCGAGCAGGCTGTAGCAGGTGTTGATCAGGATCGGATCCTGCGGCTGGCGGCCGGCCAGCATCTCGACCAGCGCGGCGGCGCAGACCTTGGCCTGGGCGTTGGCGGCGAAGGCCGATTTCGGCATGCCGCCCATGATCGCCGCATCGCCCAGCACATGAATGCCGGGCCGCAGCGTCGATTCGAAGGCGACCGGCTCGACCGGGCACCAGCCGGTGCGATCGGCGACGCCCGCCTGGGCGGCGATGGCGCCGGCGCGCTGCGGCGGGATGACGTTGGCGACGGCGGCCTTGTGGCTTGCGAACTCGGTGGTGAAGGTGAGCGTCGCGGGATCGACCGCCGTCACCTTGCCGCCCTTGCTGAGCGGCACCCACTCGATCATGCCGGGATAGAGCTCGGCCCAGCCGTTCTGGAACAGGCGCTGCTTGGAGAAGGCGTCCTTGGCGTCGAGCAGCAGGAGCTTGGACTTTGGCTTCCAGATCTTGAGCCAGTAGGCGATCAGGCTGGCGCGCTCGTAGGGACCGGGTGGGCAGCGGAACGGGTTGGGCGGCGCCGACATCACGACCAGCCCGCCATCCTCCATCGCCTGGAGCTGCTGGCGCAGCAGCACGGTCTGCGCGCCGGCCTTCCAGGCGTGCGGCATCTTCTGCGACGCCGCCTCGTCATAGCCCTGGATCGCGTTCCAGATGAAATCGATGCCCGGGCTCATCACCAGCCGGTCGTAGGCAAGCTTGCTGCCGTCGGCGAGCGTCACCGACTTCGCGTCGGCATCGACGGCAGTCACGTTGGTCTCCGCCACTTTCACGCCGGTGCGCTTGATCCCGTCGTAGCGGAACTGCTGCTGGCCGATCTCGCGCAGATTCGCGAGCACAGAGTTGCTGAACGGACACGAGGTATAGACCGGGTTGGGCTCGACCAGCGTTACGTCGGTCGCGGGCTGCAGGGCCTTCAACGTGCGCGCCGCCGTGGCACCGGCATAGCCGCCGCCCACCACCACGACCTTGCCCGCCGCCGCCTGCGCCGAGGCGATAGCGGGGGCGAACGCGGCGGCGGCCGCGCCGCCTTGCAGGAACATGCGCCGGGTAGCCATGCCTCTACTCCGCCTACTCATTCGGGTTGGGCGGCGAACCAGGCAGCGATGGCCTGGATCTGTCGGTCGTCGAAGCCCCTGGCGATGCGGCCCATCACGCTCGAAGGCCAGGCGCCGCTGCGGTACTCGACCATGCGGGTGACGATGTCCTGGGCCTTGCGGCCGGCGATGCGCGGGATCACCGAATCGGCGACCTTCGCGCCCGCGTGGCAGCCGGTACACGAGCTGGCGCCGGGTGGCGCGACGTCCGCCGCCGAGACCGGGCCGGCCAACAGCAAAGCTGCGGCCAGTCCCGGCAGCAGCCGGCAGCGCATCAGGCGCCCTTCTTCAGCTCGTGATGCATCAGCGGCAGGTCGCGCACGCGCTTGCCTGTCGCCTTGGCGATGGCATTCAGCACCGCGGGTGCCGCGACCGCTATCGTCGGCTCGCCGACGCCGCCCCAGAAATCGTTGGTCGGCACCAGCACGGTCTCGACCTTCGGCATCTCGTCCATGCGCAGCACGTTGTAGCTGTCGAAGTTGGTCTGCTCGACGGCGCCGTCCTTGACGGTGATCTCGCCGAACAGGGCGGCCGAGAGGCCGTAGACGAACGAGCCCGCGACCTGGCGCTCGATCTGCGCCGGGTTGACCACATGCCCCGGATTGGTGGCCGCCGTGATCTTGTAGATCTTGAGCTGGCCGTCGGGATTGACCGAGACCTCGGCGACGCCCGCGACATAGGAGCCGTATCCCATGACCTGCGCAATGCCGTGGAAGTGGCCCTGGGGCAACGGCTTGCCGTAGCCCGCCTTGTCGGCTGCGGCCTTCAGCACGGCCGCCCACTTGGGCTTCAGGTACTTCATGCGGAAGGCCAGCGGATCCTGGCCCGCCGCCTCGGCGAGTTCGTCCATGAAGCATTCCATGTAGACGGCATTCTGGTTGACGTTCACGCCGCGCCAGAAGCCCGCCGTAATGTGCGGATTGCGCATGGCGTGATCGATCAGGAGATTGGGCACGCTGTAGCCGTAGGCCGCCTCGACGCCGGCGGCCATCAGGCCCTGGAACACCACGGGATCCATGCCGTTCTGCAGGTTCTGCGGCAACAGCGAGGCCAGGATCGACTGGCCCGAGAGGCGGATCTGCAGACCGACCAGGTTGCCGTCCTTGTCGAGGCCGCCCGTGAGCCTCGCCATTGTGATCGGGTGGTACTGGCAGTGCGTCATGTCCTCTTCGCGCGACCAGACGAGCTTGACCGGCGTGCCAGACATCTCCTTGGCGACCAGCACGGCCTGGCGGACATAGTCGGCGCGGCCGCGCCGGCCGAAGCCGCCGCCCAGCATCAGCTTGAAGACATCGCACTTGGCGACCGGCAGGCCTGACGCCTCGGACGCCGCGGCAAGTGCGGCCTCGCCATTCTGCGTGCCGCACCACACCTCGCACTTGTCGGCGGTGACACGCGCGGTGGCGTTCATCGGCTCCATGGTGACGTGGTGCTGGTAGGGGAAGCTGTAGGTCGCCTCGACCTTCTTCGCCGCACCCGCGATCGCGGCCTTGGCATCACCCACCTTGTTGCCGACGAAGGCCTGCTCGGCGTCGAGGCCTTCCTTCAGCATCGCCTTGATGGTGTCCTGCTGCACCTCGCCCAAGCGGCCGACGTCCCACTCCGTAGGAAGTGCGGCGAGCGCGGTGCGGGCGTTCCAGTAGGTGTCGGCCACGACCACGACGGCATTGCCGTCAATCGCCACGACCTTCTTGACGCCCGGCATCTTCTCGACCCTGGCGGCGTCGAAGCTCTTGAGCTTGCCGCCGATCACCGGGCAGGCGCGCACGGTGGCGACCAGCATGCCGGGCATCGTGAAGTCGATACCGTAGACCTGCTTGCCGGTGACCTTGTCGACCGTGTCGAGACGCTTGAGTGGCTTGCCGGCGATCTTCCAGTCCTTCGGATCCTTGAGCTTCACCGTCTTGGGCGGCTCCAGTGCCGCAGCGGCGGCGGCAACCTCGCCGTAGCGCACGCTCTTGCCCGACGCCTTGTGGGTGATGACGCTGTTGGCCGCCGTGAGCTCGGCCGCCGGCACCTTGAGCTGTGCGGCCGCCGCGGCGATCAGCATCTCGCGCGCCATGGCGCCGCCCTCGCGCACATACTGGTTGCTCTCGCGGATGCCGCGGCTGCCGCCGGTCGAGAAGTTCCGCCAGACGCGGTTGCGCGCCACGTTCTGGCCAGGCGTGGGATACTCCCACGTCACCTTGTTCCAGTCGCACTCGAGCTCCTCGGCGACCAGCTGGCAGAGGCCGGTGAGCGTGCCCTGCCCCATCTCGGAGCGGGCGATGCGGATCACCACCTTGTCGTCGGGATGGATCACCACCCAGGCGTTGAGTTCCTTGACGGTCTGGGCGTTCGCCACGCCCTCGTCGAGGAAGGGAACATGGAAGCCGAGCGAGAAGCCGCCGGCAACGGCGGTGGCGCTCGCAAGGAAGCCGCGACGGCGGAGGGAGGTCTGATGGATCGTCATGATTCGCCCCTCCCCCTTAAGCCTTGGCCGCGGCGTGGATCGCCTCGCGGACCTGCTGGTAGGTGCCGCAGCGGCAGATGTTGGTCATTGCCGCGTCGATGTCGGCGTCGGTCGGCTTGGGCTTGGCGGCAAGCAATGCGGTGGCCGCCATCACCATGCCGCTCTGGCAGTAGCCGCACTGTGGCACGTCGAGCGCCACCCAGGCTGCCTGGATCTTGTTCAGCGTGCCGTTGGCGGCCAGTGCCTCGATGGTGACGACCTTCTTGTTGCCCACCGAGTTCACCGGCACCTGGCAGGAGCGCGTGGCGACGCCGTCGATCATGACTGTGCAGGCGCCGCATTGGGCGATGCCGCAGCCGTACTTGGTGCCGGTCAGGCCGAGCTGCTCACGCAGGACCCAGAGGAGCGGCGTGCGCGGGTCGGCGGTGTGGTTCATCGCCTTGCCGTTGACGTTGAGGACAGCCATCCCGGTCTCCCGTCGTTTGGAAATGTGTGGCGCGAGCCTAGCGGATCGCGCGGCGCAGGAGCGTGGCAACCGCCTCCGCTCACGGATGTGTGATGATTTCAGCCGACACAGGCTTCGAAGACGCGCCGGTAGTTGCCGCCCAGGACCTTCGCCGCCTCCTCGGCGTTGAACCGCGTGCGCAGGGCGGCGGCGAGCTGCGGAAGGTCGGTGTAAGCCGGCAGTGCGCTGCCGCCGACCAGCCCGAGATGATCGCTGCCCACGCCGACATGGTTGATGCCCACCACCTCGGCCATCCGGGCCATGCCATCGGCGTAGGCGACGACGTTGGAGAAGAAGGCAGTGACCGGCCAGATGCCGATGACGCCGCCGGTCGCGGCGACCGCGCGCGCATGGTCGGGCAGGATCCGTCGCGTCCAGGCCAGTGGCCGTTCCGTCAGCGAGGTGTGCGACAGGACGAGCGGCCGGTTCGTGACGGCTGCTGCCTTCTTCACCAGCTCCAGGGTGCCGTGCGCCACGTCGACCACGATGCCGAGCTGGTTGCAGCGGCGGATGACGTCGGCCCCGAACGCGGTCAATCCGCCGTTCACGCTCTGCTCGGTCTGGATGTCGCCGCACTCGTTGGGCCGGTAGTGCGTGAGCTGGAGATGCCGCAGCGCCCAGCGCTGGTGCGCCTGGTCGAGGCGCGCGATCCGGCCCTCGAGGAAGTCGGCGCCCTCCGAGGCGACGATGACGGACGGACGGCCCGAACGCGCGGCCCGCAGCTCGGCCGCCGTGCGGATGATCGGCAGGCCTTGTTCGCGCGCCAACGCGTGCAGGGCCGTGAAGGCGCGTTCGGTGAAGGTGTGGAGCTCGCCCGGATTGGGGTCGCGGCTCGGCCGCAGGCGGCCGTTGGTGAGCTTGATGATCGGCGAATCCGACACGACGGCAAGTGCGATCACCGACATGCCGCCCTGACGCATCGGCTCGGCCACCGGCGCGGAGGAGCCGCGACCGAAGCTGAGCTGGATCAGGTTGCCCGAGTGGCTGTGGATGTCGACCGCCATGCCATCGACGGTCTGCGCCATCGCCGGCACCGGAAGGCAGAAGAGAGGACCGGCCGCCATCAGCGCGCGACGCGTGACGCCGGGCTTCATCCCGGCATCGACGAGTTGGTAGCGCCAGCCCTCGGGATCGTCCGAGACACGCCAGGTGCCGCGGAGCCGCAGCGCGCCCTTGCCCAGCTTGAGCGGCCTTTCTGCGAAGACTTCGACCACGGCCAGCGGATTGTTCGGCGCACAGCCCTGGCAGCAGCCGGGCTCCGCCATCAGTAGGAAATGGTCGGCACCTCCCATCGGCATCGACGCGAGCGCGAAGCCCGTGAGTTCGACTTGCTTGCCGGTGGCCTTGTCGGCACGCGGTGTCCCAAGGTCCTGCCACGACAGGCGCATCGACTCTCCCCCTCAGAGCTTGGGAGGCGGATAGTACGGCTTGTCACCCAGGGATTGCACGCGCTTCCAGAAGTCGGGGCCCGATGCCTTGCCGACTTCGTCGAGATCGGCGGCCTGCCGCCACAGGCTCCACGAGTCGGGATGCAGCCGGCTCGCCTCCGCCATCTGCAGATCGCCCTCAGACGCGCGGCCGTTGGCCCGCAGCCAGACGCCGAGTCGGAACCGCGCCCGCGCCTCGGCGATCTCGGGCGTGATCCTGGGCAGATTCGCACGGACTGAATCGGCGGGCAGCGCGTGCTCGCCCGTCGCCACCCAGGCGCGCACGGCGTCGAGATAGGCCTGGCGGGCCGCCAGCCGCTCGGCCTGGTCCTGTTGGCTCATCGTGCGCGTCTTGAGATCCATGCGCCGGAAATGGTCGGTCGACCCCGCCGTCTCGGGCGGGCGCACGATGCGCCCCTGCTCGTCGATCCAGACCGCCTGCGGCACGTTCACGAGGTTGTAGAGGTCTTCGAGGCGATGCTCGGTGTCGATCAGCTGCCAGTAGGTCGACTTTGCCTGCTCGATCCAGGGTCGCGCATGATCGGCGCCGCGGCTTTCCTCCGCCACGGCCACGACCATGAAGCCCTTGTCCTTCAGCTCATCGTAGAGGGCCTGCCACACGGGCAAGTCGAACCTGCAGCCTCACCAACTGGCCCAGGTTGCGAGGAAGACCTTCCTGCCGCGAAGCTGCGACAGCGAGCGCGGCACGCCGTCGAGGTCGGGCAGCGTGAAATCCGGTGCTTCAAGTCCCGCAAGTGCAGCGTTGCGCTCATCGGCCGGTGCGCCCAGCGCCCAGGCGTCGCGGTTGTCCGTCGACACGACGGGACCGCCGAGCTTTGCCCAGAACGCGGCGACGTCGACCTCGTTGGGCTTCACCGCGGTGGCCGGCAGCGGCACGCAGAGCTCGGCACGGCACATACCCTCGGGCTTCAAGGCCCAGCCGGTGACCTTTTCGGCATCGACGGGACTCATCCAGAGCCCGTCGTGCGCGGCGACGTCGTGCTCGGCGGCGGGGGTGAGTATCTTGGTCATGATAGCGCCTCCCTTTGTCATCCCGAGCGTAGCGAGGGATCTTTGCGCAGCCGAAAGATCCTTCGGCCGTTGGCCTCAGGATGACACGCGCTACGCGCGTGTCACTTCGGCACCGAGATCGAGGTTTCCTTCGACGTGATGAACTCGAGCAGCACCGGCACGCCCTTCTGGGTCTGCTCGATGCCGCGCCTGATGGCGGGCACGATGTCCTCGGGCTTGGTCACGCGCTCGCCGTAGCCGCCGAAGGCGCGCGCCATCGCCGCGTAGTCGCCCGAGATGTCGGTCGAGCGGTACTTCTCGGTCGAGACCTGCATGATGTGCAGCTCGATCGCCATCGAGAAGTTGTTGAGCAGGATCGACATGATCGGGATGCGCTCGCGCACCGCGGTCTCGAAATCCATGCCGGTGAAGCCGATCGCCGCGTCGCCCCACACATTGATGCAGAGCTTGTCCGGGCAGGCGAGCTTGGCGCCCATCGCGAGACCGAGCCCGTAGCCGAGCTGCGTGGTCTTGCCCCAGCCGATGTAGGTGTGCGGCGCCGTCGTCTTCCAGAACGGCGAGAGCTGGTCGCGTGGGCTGCCGGCATCGTGGGTGATGATGGTGTTGGCGACATCCACCGTGTGCTGCAAGTCCCACAGCACGCGGTAGGGGTTGAGCGGCGCCTCGTTGTTGGTGAGCTTGGGCATCCACTCCTTGAGCCACTCATCCTCGATCGACTTGATCTCGGCCACGACCGCCGTCGCATCGCGCTTGGTGGCGCCGGCCGCCTTACAGGCCGCGACGAGAGCCGCGAGGGTCAGCTTGGCGTCGCCCACCAGGCCGTGCTTGATCGCCACATCCTTGTTGAGGTGGGCGGGGTCGAGCGTGGCGTGGATCACCGTCTTGCCCGTCGGCATGGAGATGCCGAAGTTGGTCTCGGTGAAGGAACAGCCGATGCCGAAGATGACGTCGGAGCGATCGAGGAAGGAGCGCACCGCCTTCGGATAGGCGCGCCCGCCCGATCCCAGCGACAACGGATGGGTCTCGTCGAAGCTGCTCTTGCCCTCGAGGCTGGTGCAGACCGGGATGGCGAGAAGCTCGGCCAGCTCCTTCAGCTCGGCGTAGGCCTCGGCCCAGTGCACGCCCTGGCCGGCATAGATCACTGGCCGCTTGGCGGCCATCAGGACCTTCGCCGCCTCGGCGACGGCGGCCGGATCGGGGCCGTACCTGGTGACGACGACGGGCTCGTAGTTCAGCGGATCGGGCGCGTCCTCGGCATAGGCATCGGCCGGCAGCTCGACGATGACGGGCGAGCCGCGGCCGTTGCGCAGCAGGCTGAAGGCCCGGCGCATGATGTTGGCGATCTCGCGGCCGTTGGTGATCGGCTCGGAGTGCTTGGCGACATGCGCCATCGCCTGGGTCGAATTGAAGTTGGGCGGCACATGGGCGATGCGGCGCGGATAGCCCTGCGGAATCACCAGCAGCGGGATCGACTCGCCGTAGGCCTGGGCCACGCCGCCATAGGCGTTCTCCGAGCCCGGACCGCTCTGCATGCAGAACACGCCCATCTTGCGGCCCTTGGTGAGCCGCGACATGGCGTCGGCCATGTGCAGGCCGATGCGCTCCTGGCGCACGATGATGGGGCGGATGTCGACGGCCGCACAGGCCTCGATCAGATGGTTGACCGGGTAGGCGAAGAGATATTCCACGCCTTCCTTCTTGAGAATTTCGGCGATGGCCGGCCCGGTCTTCATCTGTGCGTTCTCCCTGCTGCGCCGGTGCAGGCGCTACTTGTTGAGTTCCTTCATCGCGCTGTCGAGCCCGCCGAGCGTCAGCGGGAACATGCGGTTGCTCGAGAGCTGCTGCAGGAGCTGAATCGACGGCGTGTAGCTCCAGTGCCGCTCCGGCACCGGGTTCAGCCACACCATGCTGCGATAGGTGTCGGCCATGCGCTGGATCCAGACCTGGCCCGCCTCCTCGTTCCAGTGCTCCACCGAGCCGCCGGGATAGGCGATCTCGTAGGGGCTCATCGAGGCGTCGCCGACGAAGATGATCTTGTAGTCCGGCGGATAGGTGTGCAGCAGCTGCGCCGTCGAGAAGGTATCGACATGGCGGCGGCGGTTGTCCTTCCACAGCTTCTCGTAGAGGCAGTTGTGGAAGTAGAAGAACTCGAGGTGCTTGAACGCCGAACGCGCCGCCGAGAACAGCTCCTCGCAGACGCGGATGTGGGCGTCCATCGAGCCGCCGATGTCGAACAGCAGCAGCAGCTTCACCTTGTTGCGCCGCTCCGGCACCATCTTGATGTCGAGATAGCCCGCGTTGCGCGCCGTCGAGCGGATCGTGTCGGGCATGTCGAGCTCGACCTCGGCGCCCTCGCGCGCGAACTTGCGCAGGCGGCGCAGCGCGATCTTGATGTTGCGCGTGCCGATCTCGACCGTGTCGTCGAGGTTCTTGTACTCGCGCTTGTCCCACACCTTGACCGCGCGGCCCTCGCGGTTCTTGTCCTGGCCGATGCGCACGCCCTCGGGGTTGAAGCCGTAGGCGCCGAACGGCGAGGTGCCGGCCGTGCCGATCCACTTCGAGCCGCCCTGGTGGCGCTTCTGCTGCTCCTCGAGACGCTTCTTCAGCGTCTCCATGAGCTTCTCCCAGCCGCCCATCGCCTCGATCTGCTTCTTCTCCTCCTCGGTCAGAAGCTTCTCGGCGAGCTTGCGCAGCCATTCCTCGGGGATCTCGGCGGTGACGCCCTCGGCAGGCAGCGCCTCGAGACCCTTGAAGACGTGGCCGAACACGCGGTCGAACTTGTCGAGGTTACGCTCGTCCTTAACCAGCGCGGCGCGCGACAGGTAGTAGAAGTCGTCGACGCTGTACTCGGCGACGCCCTTGTCCATCGCGTCCATCAGGGAGAGGTATTCCTTGATGGAGACCGGCAGCTTGGCGCTGCGTAGCTCGAGGAAGAAGTTCACGAACATGGCGTGACTCCCTGGACGTTACTGGCGCTGCTCCCGGCGCGCCATGAAGGCCAGGCGCTCGAAGAGGTGGACGTCCTGCTCGTTCTTGAGCAGCGCGCCGTGCAGCGGCGGGATGAGCTGCTTGCTGTCCTTGGAGCGCAGCGACTCCGGCGACATGTCCTCGACCATCAGGAGCTTCAGCCAGTCGAGCAGCTCGGAAGTCGAGGGCTTCTTCTTGAGGCCCGGCACCTCGCGGATGTCGTAGAAGACGTTCAGCGCCTCGCGCAGCAGGTTGCGCTGCAGGTCGGGGAAGTGGACGTCGACGATCTGCGTCATGGTCTCGCGATCGGGGAAGCGGATGTAGTGGAAGAAGCAGCGGCGCAGGAAGGCGTCGGGCAGCTCCTTCTCGTTGTTCGAGGTGATCATCACGATCGGGCGCTGCTCGGCCTTGATGACCTGCTGCGTCTCGTAGACGTAGAACTCCATGCGGTCGAGCTCGAGCAGCAGGTCGTTGGGGAATTCGATGTCGGCCTTGTCGATCTCGTCGATCAGCAGGATCGGCCGCTCGCCCGAGGTGAAGGCGTCCCACAGCTTGCCGCGCTTGATGTAGTTGGAGATGTCCTTGACGCGCTCGTCGCCGAGCTGGCTGTCGCGCAGGCGCGAGACGGCATCGTATTCGTAGAGGCCCTGCTGCGCCTTGGTGGTCGACTTGATGTGCCACTCGATGATCGGCGCCTTGAGCGCCTTGGCGACCTCGTGCGCCAGCACGGTCTTGCCGGTCCCCGGCTCGCCCTTGATCAGCAAAGGACGTTGCAGCGCGATCGACGCATTGACCGCCACGCGCAGGTCGTCGCTGGCAACGTAGGAGTCGGTACCGGTAAATTTCATGGTGCAAAATCCAAATTTCACTGTGGTTTCAACTACCCTAGAGGGGTGGTTTGGGGCCAGCAAGGCCGCGGCAGCAGGTCAGCCACCCAGCCGGACGATGAAATAGACCAGGGCCGCCGAAACCAACAGCAACGATAGCGCAAGACGTGCCGGCGCGAAGGAGAGCCGGGGCGCCGGAGCGTCCGGCTCAACGGCATGATGGACCGGCTTGCGGCCCGTCAGCATCGCGCCGATCAGGTTCTGCCGCTTCCAGACGAGGTAGAGCACGGCGGCAAGGACATGCACGGCGATCAGGACGAGCAGGACGTTGATCCAGTAGGCGTGAAAGGCGGTGGCGCGCTCGACCCACTTGTCCGCCACCTTGAGCGCCAGCGGACCGTTCACCGTGCCCATGTCGGTGTCCGCCGCGAACAGGCCCGCGGTGGCCTGGGCGAGGACGGCAAGGATCAGGACCACCACCATCGCGCCGCCCAGGGGATTGTGCCCGAGGTCGCGCGGCCCCTCCTTGCTGAACAGGTGGCCGAGATGCGCGAAAGCGGCCGACGGTCCCTTGACGAAGTTCGAGAAGCGCGCCGTCGTGCTGCCAAGGAAGCCCCAGGCGATGCGGAAGAACAGCAGGGTCAGAATGGCGTAGCCCGACCAGAAGTGCAGCTTCATCCAGTCCCCGCCGGCGCGGCCGCTGAAGTACGAGACGGCGATCAGGATCGCGAGTGTCCAATGGAACAACCGCACGGGAACGTCCCAGACGAGAATCTTGTCGTTCTTGCCGGCCATCTCACGCGATCTCCCGTTGCAAACGCCAAGCATAGTCGAGTCTGCAGGTCCGCGGGCAAGAGCGACCACACGGAGTCGTGATGAACCGGCCTGCAGGTGCCCGTTCGCTTCCGGCCCGACCTCTGCAACAAATAGGCCGCCGGTCAGGCATGAAATGCCGGCCGGTCGATTGAATTCAAAAGGGGATGGCCAATGAGGAAGACTTTGGTTGCGGCAATGATTGGTGCGCTGGCGGCCGGTGCAATGGTGGGTGGCGCGACGATCGCCATGGCCCAGGGCGACGTGATCGCCCAGCGCAAGCAGAACCGCAAGGATGCGGCGGCCGCGATGCGCGCCATCAAGGGCATCGTCGACGCCAAGGGTCCGACCGCCGGCGCAGTCCAGGAGGCCGCCAAGCTCAAGACCCTCGAACTTGCATTCGTGAAGATGTTCCCGGCCGGCTCCGACAAGGGCGAGACCAAGGCGCTGCCTGCCATCTGGACCGACATGAAGGGCTTCGAGGCGGCGAGCGCGGCATCGGTCGCCGCGTACGACAAGCTCGCGACCGCTGCGGGTTCGGGCAATGCCGGGGCGCTGGCGGCGGCCTTCGGCGAGACCGGCAAGACCTGCGGCGCCTGCCACGACAAGTTCCGCGCCAAGGCCAATTAGTCTCGCGATCCTTCTCCCGAAGCATCAAGGGCGACGGATGACCGTCGCCCTTTTTGTTGTCCGGCCAAAAGGAAAGGCCGGTCGCTTGGGGAACGACCGGCCTCCTGTCGGGCCCGTGGCTGGGTGTGGGAGGTTGGAGCGAAGCCTTGGGTGTGGGAAGGGGGCTTCGTCCTGATGGCCGGTTAGGCCATCGCCACGGGCTGATTGGGAACGGTGAGCGCCTGCAGGACGATCGCCTCGGCGGTGAAGCGCCAGGTCCGCGACGCGTGCACCGGCGAGAGGCGGAGCTGCTCGCGCATGTTCATCCAGCTGTCGAGACCGAAGGCGAGATCCAGCGAGTCGAGTACGAGATCGCGCGCGCCGGGATCGAGGTTGCCGAGCTCGGTCGCGAACCATACGGCGAGACGCTCGCGCAGGAGCTTGCGGAGCTGGGCGACACCGAGGCCGACCGCCGGCGCCACGCTGCGCACGCGTTCGGCGAAGTGCCACACCGGCAGCCACTCCTCGAAGAGCTGCGCACGGTCGGACACCAGAAGCTCGATGCGGTTGCTGAGCGGCGCCGCGCAATCGACCGGCCGGTTGCGATCGAAGGCGCGGCTGACCGCGAGGTCGAACGCTGCCGCGTAAAGATCGGCCAGGCTAGTGAAGTGCTGGAACAGGGCGCGACTCGAAACGCCGGCGATGGTGGCGATGGCTGCCGAAGTCGGCTCCACGTCACCGGCCTGGATGAGGTCCAGGGTTGCCTGGATCAGGGATTGACGGGTCCTGAGGCCGCGCACGATGCGACCGTCCTGGGAGCGCGATACGTCAATCGGGAATCCGATAATTTTCATTGTGAAACCAATAGAATAAGAATTGCTTTAATGGTTCGACTTTAACATGGGCGAAGACTCCCGTAACTTGCAAAAATGCATATCTCGGCCAACTTGGCGCCTGATTTTACTACGTTTTTTTTTCGAGATAGACACTTTTGGGTTATCTCACGTCGCATGGGTTCTGCAGCTTTCGGGACGAACGCAGCCCCGGCGCACGGCTTTTCATCAATTTTCCTCGGGGGTCAACGGGCACCGACTGCGGGCCCTGTGGAAGAATCCCGGCCTGAAATACGAAAGGCCGGTCGCTTGGGGAACGACCGGCCTTCCTTAGGAGCCCGCCTGGGTGTGGGGTTATCGAAGCCTTGGGGTGTGTGGGAAGGGGGCTTCGATGAGCGGCTTGGGAGGCCGCCGGCGGGCGTTGGGATTTCGGGGGTGGAGCGCCAAGGCGCTGCCTGATTCGGGTTCGAAAAGCCTTTCAGATATGAATTACAACAACGACCTAACGTCTCTAATGGAGGCAATCTAACAAAAGCCCCCCACCTTCGTCACTTGCAAAATTGCATATCTGGTTCGGTCGATGCCGCCCGAATCCTAAGAAATCCTGCATGTTTCCGGAAAGAGATAGTCAAAAAAGGGAGTGTAGACGGCGCGCGAATTGCGCCGTACGGCCGGAAATATTCATATAGAACAATATCTTAGATATATATCTCGCAGATGCAGCACGAAAGTCGGCTGCAAACGCTTGAAATCGCTTCGATCGGGCCGCAGCGCGCTCAGCGCGGGGCGAGGTCAATCGCAGCCGTGCGAGCAATGCCCGGCCGCATCGTTGCCTCACGCATCGATTTCCGCGACGCGCCGATCGAAAGCGCTTCTGTGCCGACGGAACGGTGCAGCGCCGTCCGATCGGATCGACGCGCCGCCGCGCTTCGTGTTTCAGCCCCAATTCCATGCTAGACGGGCCGGCGCCTCGCCAATATCCGCCGCACATCCCGGGAGTTTTTCCGTGCGCTTCCTTCGTTCCTGCAAATCCCTCCTCCCTCTGGCCGGGGCCGTCCTGACGCTCGCCGCCCTCGCCCAGCCCGCCGCGGCCGGCATGGAGGAAGCGGTGAAGGCGTTGCAGGCTGGCGACGCCGCTGCGGCCGAGAAGGAGCTTCAGGTCCTCGCCAAGGAGCGCGACCCGCGCGCCCAGTTCCTGCTGGGTCTCTATATCTACGGCAACGCCGAGTCGAAGCTGTTCGACATCAACAAGGCAACGCCCCTGCTGCTCGACGCCGCCGAGCGCGGCTATCTGCCGGCGATGATCCCGCTGGCCGGCGCCTATGCCGAAGGCAAGGGCGTACCGAAGAGCCTGTTCGAGGCCTACAAGTGGGTGGCGATCGCCGAACGCTGGAACGTTCCCAACGCCAACCTCGCCGTCGAGCAGGCCACGCGCGAGCTGCCGCCGCAGGAACTCGAGAAGGCGAAGGCGGCCGCGCTCGCCTACACCTTCAAGACGAAATGACCGCCGCGCGTGCGGTGCTGACGGCGGCGCTCGTCGCCGCGAGCGCCGGCGCGCAGGCACAGCCCGCCGACTCCTCGGACGTACCGCCGCCGCTGCGCTCGGCCGTGACGGCCTATCGGCAGGGCGACACCGCCACGGCAGAGCGCGCGCTGCGATCGCTTTCCGCGTCGAGCGCCGACGCCGACGCCTGGCTCGGCGCCGTACTGATCGACAGAGGGGCGCGCGCCGAGGGCCTGAGACTGATCCAGCGCGCGGCCGACGCGGGCTCGGCCGAAGGCGAGCATCGCCTGGCGCTGATCTACGCCAATGGCGAAGCCGGCATCCCGCGCAACGACGGCCGGGCGGCCGAACTCTTCGAGAAGGCCGCTGACAAAGGCCATCGCCGCGCCCAGCTCAATCTCGGCACGCTGTACTTTCGCGGCCAGGGCGTTCCACGCGACCTGATCCAGGCGCGCGCCTGGCTGGAGAAGGCGGCGGCCGACGGCGATCCCTACGCGCTTTACGCGCTGGGCCGCGCCATGTCCGAGAGCGCACCGCCTGCCACTGCCGATCCGGCGCGCGCAGCCGACCTGTTCCGCCGCGCCGCCGAGAAGGGACACATGCTGGCGGCGCTGCGCTACGGCATGATGCTGGGCGAGGGTGTGGGAATCAGGAAAGACGTTGCCGCCGCGCAGCACTGGCTGGCGATGGCGCAACGCAACGGCATTCCCGAGGGGGCGCTCGCGATCGGCGACCTGCTGGCGCGCACGCCGGCCAGCCGTGACAAGGCGGCTAATGCGCAGATGCTCAAGTCGGCCATCAACTGGTACGAGGTCGCCGCCAACGCGGGCGTTCCGTCAGGCCAGTTCAAGCTCGCCAATGCCTATCTCGCGGGCTCGGGCGTGACGCGCGATCCGGCGCAGGCGCAGCTCTGGTACGGCCGCGCCGCCCAACAGGGACTTCCCGAAGCGCAGCAGGCGTTGGGCATCATGCTGCTGACCGGCACGGCGGGCGTGACCGATCCGGTCGAAGCGTTCAAGTGGCTGTACCTCGCCGAACGCGGCGGTCACCCCGAGGCACGCGCTGTGCGCGACAAGGTGGGCGACAAGGTGCCCGACCGCGACCGCAAGAAGGCGGAGGCGCTGGCGCAGGCCTTCAAGCCGACATATGAGCTGCCGCGCGAAGAGACGCTGCCGCGCCTCATCCCGCCTCCGCCCAAACGCTAGCCTCAAGGCCCTAGCCGCCGCGCGCGAAGCGGGTCGGAAATTCCGGCGTGTCGTAGGCCTGCAGTCCCCGCCACAGCCGATCGATCTCGGCGCCGAACAGATCGCGCGTGATCGAGTCGACCAGCCGCGGCACGGCGAACTTCATGCCATTGATCGATGACCCGCTGGGGCCGAAGCTCATGGTCGAGCCGAAATTGAACAGCCGGATGCGGCCGATCCACGACGCCTCGCCCGGGCTGCGCTCCTGCAACTCGAAGCCGGGGCCGAGATAGGGGTAGCGCCGAAGGCGCTCGTTGGCGGCCCCGGGAGGCGGCGCGTAGGCATCGCCCCAGGTTCTGACGTGCGGCGCGATGCCCGCGAGTTCGGGACGCGCGGCGAGATCGATCTCGAAGCCCGTGCCGCAGATCAGAAAATCGAAGCGCCGCTCACCCTGCGGCGTCACCACGACGGCGCGATCGTCGGCGGCGCGCGCATCGAGCCACGGCGAGCCGGTGTGCAGGTGGAAGCGCTCGTGCTGCGTCGTGCGGTTCCACGTCTCGACCGGCAGGGCCTCGCGCAACGACAGCACGTGATTCATGATCTTCCAGCGCCAGGCGTCGTCGAGATCCGCGAGATGGCGGAAGAAGGCGGGGAACGACAGCCACTTGTAGGGCTGGACACGCTGCAGCTCGGGCCGGCGACAGAAAAGATGGACCTCCGCGCCCGCTTCCAGCGCCGTGGCGGCATTGTCGAAGGCCGACGCACCGGCCCCCAGGACACCGACCTGGCGGCCGGCAAGCCGCGCGAAGTCGATCGCGTCAGCGGCGTGGGCGCGCAGGACCTGCGGCAGGCGCTCGACGAAATCCGGCATCCACCAGCGCCCGCTCGCCTCGATGCCGTGCGCCAGCACGACATGGCGGGCGAGGATCGTGCGCTCGCCCGCGGCATCGCGGACACGGGCCGCCAGCAGGTCGCCTTGCGACGCGATGCCATGCAGCGTCGTGCCGACCTCGACCGACAGCGCCAGCACGCGGCGCAGCCAGAGCAGATAGTCGCTCCAGCTCTCGCGCCGAATCTTGTTCAGTGCCTCGAACGCCGCAGCACCATGTTGGGCCTCGAACCAGCTCTGATAGGTGAGGCTCGGAATGCCGAGATCGGGCCCGGTCACCGTCTTCCAGGTCCGCAGGGTGCGCATGCGGCCGAACGTCCGCCACGGGCCCTCGCTGCCGGCGGGCCCTCGATCGATGACAAGATGATTGTCGATGCGCTCGAGCTTCAGCTTGAACGACAGCGCCTGGCCGCCCTGCCCGCCGCCAACGATCAGCACGTCGAGGACCGGCTCGCCGGCCGGGCCGCGCCGCTCGGGCAGCCAGCGCAGCTCGGGGTAGGAGATCAGCGCCAGGTCGCGGCGCACGCGGGCCTCGAGTTCGACAAGACCTGGCACTGCAGGATCGGACATGGACATCGACGCTGACTAGCACGGCGCCAATCGTCAGACGATGCACCAGCAGCTAGATTGGCGGAGCATGGAACCGTCGCCCCTCGCCCGCCAGGCGCGCCCTGACATCACGCTCGCCGTCTGCCGCGGGGCGTGCCGGCTGCTGCGCCAGTCGGCCCGCTCGGTGCTGCTCGAACTGCCACTGCCTGACGGGCGGCGCGCCGACATCATGGCGATCGGCGGCGGCGGCGAGCTCACCATCGTCGAGGTCAAGTCGTCGGTCGAAGACTGGCGGGCCGACCAGAAATGGCCCGACTATCTCGAGTGGTGCGATCAGCTCTACTTCGCCGTTCCCGTCGACTTCCCGCAAGCGCTGATCCCGGCGGAGGTCGGGCTGATCGTGGCCGACGCTTATGGCGGCGATATCCTGCGCCACCCGCCGAAGCGGGCGGTGGCAGCGGCCCGGCGCAAGGCACTGCTGATCGACTGCGCGCGCCTCGCCTCGGAGCGGCTGGCCCGGCTGGAGGATCCGGACTTCGTCGACTTCACCTGAGGCGTCAGGCCAGCATGGCGCGCGCCGGCGGTGGTGCCGCGGCTGTCGCCGTGCGGCCTCGGCTCGCCTCGGCCATGCGGATGCGGGCATAGGCCATGACTTCGGTCGGCGGACCGATACGCTCGATCCTGCCGTCCATGACCAGCGCCACGCGGTCGGCGATGGCCAGCGGCGCCAGCCGATGGGTGATCATGATCACGGTGCGGCCGCGCGTGTTGCCCTTGAGCTGGCGCAGCAGCTGCTCCTCGGTGGCGGGATCGAGCGCGCTCGTCGCTTCGTCGAGGATCAGGATGCGCGGGTTGCGGATCAGCGCCCGGGCGATACAGAGAAGCTGACGCTGGCCGGTCGAGAGGCCCTGTCCGCGCTCGCCCAGCACGGTGTTGTAGCCCTGCGGCAGGCGCTGGATGAAATCGTGGGCGCCGACGAACTTGGCGACCGCCACGACCCGGCCGGGGTCCTTGTCGGCCACGCCCATGGCGATGTTCTCGCGCACCGAGCCGGTGAAGAGCTGGACGTCCTGCGGCACGCTGCCGATCTGGGCACGGAGCTGCGCCGGCGAGATGTGGGCGATGTCCGTGCCGTCGACCAGGACGCGGCCGTCGGTCGGCGCGACGAGCCCCTGCACCAGATTGGCGATGGTGGTCTTGCCCGACCCCGAGGGCCCGACGATGCCCAGGATCTCGCCAGCGGCCACGGCGAGGTCGGCCTCGCGCAGGATGGCCGGCCCGCGATCCTCGGCGCGATAGGTCACGCGCTCCAGCGCGACATCGCCCGCCAGCGGCGGCATCGGCGCAAACTCGCCGGGCGGGCTCTCGGCGGCCTCGCTCATCAGCTCGTCGATGCGCTTGAACGCCGCGCCCACCGCCTGGAGCTGGTGCCAGGCGCTGGCGAGCTGGCGCATCGGCTGCAGCGCGCGCGCCGCCAGCATGTTGGCCGCAATCAGGCCGCCGATCGTGAGCCGCTGGTCGGCGATCTCAGCCACGCCGATCACCACGATGGCGAGCGACGCCACGAGCTGCAGCGTGCCCGAGGCGCTGGCGGCGATGTTGGCGAGGTTGTTGGCACGCAGGCTGGTGTGGGCCGACTGCTCGACCCTGGCCTGCCAACGCTTCTCGACCTCGGCCTCAAGGCCCAGCGCCTTGATGGTGGCGGCGTTGGCCACGGTCTCGGTGAGGGTCGAGCTCTTGGCGGCCAGCGCCTGAAAGCTCTCGTCGGCCAGACGACGCTGCGCCCGGTGCGTCGCCAGCGACACGCCGACCAGCACGGGGATGGCCGCCGTGGCGACGAGGCCCAGCGTCGTGCTGATCGCGAAGGTCGCGACCAGGAAGAGCGCGACGAACAGGAGGTCGATGGCCAGCACCGGCATCTGGCCGGTGAAGAAGGACCGCAGCACGTCGAGTTGGCGCAACCGCTCGGCGATGATGCCCGACGGCGTGCGTTCGAAGTGTCGCCAGGGCAGCGCCATCAGATGATGCAGCACTTCGGCGCTCATCAGAGCGTCGAGCCGGGCGCCGGTCCGCGCCGACATCCAGCCGCGCGTCACCCTGAGGCCGAAATCGGCGGCATAGGTCAGCAGCATGCCGACCGCGAGCACCGTCATGACCGACGAGATGCCCTGCGGCGGATGGCGGCCGATCACCGTGTTGATCACCAGCATCATGAAGAGCGGCGTGACCAGCCCCAGCACGTTGATCAGGAACGAGGTGGCCGCGAGCTTCAGCATCACCGGCCGCACGCGCGCCCACAACGGCGCGTACCAGTGGCCGGGCGGCCGGCGCAGCAATGGCTCGCGCAGCACCAGAGCCCGCGACCCCAGCGCCATCAGTTCCTCGGCGGTGAGTTGCCAGACGCGGCCTTCGACGACGTCGAGAACGGTCCAATGGTTGGCCCGGCCGGCAACCACGACATGCACCGGTTCGCCGAACGAGAGGAGGGCAAAGGGCAGCGGCAGATCCTCGAGGCGCCGCCCGGCAAGATCGACCGCCTCGCTCTCCAGGCCAAGCCGCACACCCGCGGTCAGGAAGGCCGCCTCGTCGAGGCCGGCGGCCGGTACCGCCGCCAGGCGGCGCACGTCGGCCTCGCTGACCGGCCGGCCGACCTGCTGGGCGATGTAAAGCAGGGCCCTCATGAGGGAATCGACGCGGGGGCGGCCCGAATCATCCCATACGGATTGCTGGAAGCCTCCGTTCTCGAGGGGAGCCATTCTGAAAGATTACCAGAAACACCCTTAGATTCAATTATTTAGGCGAATTTCCTAACGCAAAGGGCGCGCCGCTCACGCAGCGCGCCCCGCAAATCGGCCGGTCCGTGCTTCAGCGGGCGCCAAAGGCGCGCTTCAGCTCGGTCACCAGGTCGGTGCGCTCCCAGGAGAAGCCGCCGTCCTTCTCGGGCTTGCGGCCGAAATGGCCGTAGGCCGCGGTGCGCTTGTAGATCGGCTTGTTGAGCTGCAGGGAGCGGCGGATGTTGGTCGGACGCAGCGGAAAGAGATCGGACAGAACCCGCTCCAGCTTGCGCTCGTCGACCTTGCCGGTGCCCTGCGTGTCGACATAGAGCGACATTGGGTCGGCGACGCCGATCGCGTAGGCGACCTGGATCAGGCATCGGTCGGCGAGGCCCGCGGCGACGACGTTCTTGGCGAGATAGCGCGCGGCGTAGGCGGCCGAGCGGTCGACCTTGGTCGGGTCCTTGCCCGAGAAGGCGCCGCCGCCGTGCGGGGCGAAGCCGCCGTAGGTGTCGACGATGATCTTGCGCCCCGTGAGACCGCAGTCGCCGTCGGGCCCGCCGACCACGAAGTTGCCGGTCGGGTTGACGAAGAAGTCGGCGGCCTTTTTCGGCATCCAGCCCTTGGGAAGCGACTTCTCGACATGGGCGGCGATCATCTCCCGCACCATGCCTGAGTTGTACTTCTTGCCCTTCTTGTTGGCTTCGCGGTGCTGCGTCGAGACCACGACCTTGGTCGCGCCGATCGCCTTGCCGTCGACATAGCGCACCGTCACCTGGCTCTTGGCATCGGGCTGCAGGTCGGGCAGCTCGCCCGAACGGCGGGCCTTGCTCAGCACTTCGAGGATCTTGTGCGAGAAGTAGATCGGGGCCGGCATGAACGAGCCCTTCTCGTATTCCTCCGAATCGCGGCAGGCGAAGCCGAACATCAGGCCCTGGTCGCCGGCGCCTTCCTGCTCGCCGAGATTACCGCCCTTCTTCTTGGCGTCGACGCCCATGGCAATGTCGGGCGATTGGCCGTGCAGCAGCACCTCGACGTCGGCGCCGTGGAAGGAGAAGCCGTCCTGGTCGTAGCCGATGTCGCGCACCACCTCGCGGGCGATCTCGGTGATGGCCTCGCGGTTCACGACGGTGTGCTTGCCGTACTTTCTCATGTACGGCTCCGACGCGCGGCCCTCGCCGGCAATCACGATCTTGTTGGTCGTCGCCAGCGTCTCGCAGCCCAGGCGCGTATTGGCGTGGCTGTCGTCGGCGATGCCGAGCTTCACGTCGTTGGCGATGAAGGCATCGAGAATCGCATCCGAGATCTGGTCGCAGACCTTGTCCGGATGACCCTCGGAAACCGACTCGCTGGTGAAGATATAGTCCTTGAGCGCCACGGCACCCTCCACGGTTGTCACTGGACTCCCGGGCAGGGCGGATGGGCCGCCAACGTCCGGCTTAGCCTTTGTCAACGCGGTGGCAAGTCGTCCAAATCCGTCCGCGGCGGCGCCGGCCCCCCAGGGAAAGGAGGGCGAAGCCGCGCCGCTAAAAACTCCAAATGACGGTGGAAATCAAGGGGTCGCGACCCTCGGGCCGCGGCTTTTCAGCGACCCTTTCGGCCCCCCAGCGCCTCGGCATGGCTGGCCGCGCCGACGGCCTTGACCATCTCGAAGATGCGCTTGCGAACGCGGCCCTCGCGAATCTTGTAGTAGGCGCGCACCAGTTCGAGCGTCTCGCGCTTGATCAGCGGATCCTTCTCCTGCTCGAACGGCGTACCCGCCTCGCCGAAGCCCTTGCGGCCGCGACCCGACATCGGACGCCCGGCGAGCGCATTCGAGGGCATCTCGTCGAAGAAGTAGGACACCGGCACGTCGAGTACCTTGGCGAACTCGAACAGACGACTGGAGCCGATGCGGTTGGAGCCGCGCTCGTACTTCTGGATTTGCTGGAAGGTGAGGCCGACTGCCGTCCCGAGCTTCTCCTGGCTCATGCCGAGCAAGGTCCGCCGCTGGCGCATGCGCGCTCCGACGTGAACATCTACGGGATGCGATCTTGCCATGGGTCCCCATCCTTCCCGGTTCGAGCAAAAAGTTAAACGTCAATTTCGGATCGATCCGCACCGAACACGCGAACGACACGGCATCAGGCCCCCACATGTGCAAAAATGCATATCTACACGCGCAGGCTGCATATCACTTTAGCCACCGCGTAACATAATGCAAGCTGAACCTTGGACCTTAAGGTCCTGAATCTCTTGAATTTTCAACGTCTGCGAAAAGAGACCGCACGGCCAGCAGGCCGATGGCGATCGTCAATAGGACCAGCAGCGACCAGTCGCCCCAGCGACTGTAGGGCGTGGCGTCGCGCGCCGCCGGAATCGGATGATCGATGATGCCTTCGCGTTGCATGTCGAGGGCCGCAAGCACGCGGCCGTAGGCGTCGATCACCGCGGACACGCCCGTGCTGGCCGCACGAATCATCGGCAGCCCCTCTTCCACGGCGCGCACGCGCGCACTGGCGAGATGCTGATAGGGCCCGCTCGACAGACCGAACCAGGCATCGTTGGTGACGTTCAGCAGCCAGCGCGGCCGTGCGCCGGGACCGGTCACGGCTGCGGGAAAGATCACTTCGTAGCAGATGACCGGCGAGAAGGACGGCAACCGCGGCAGATCCAAGGTGACGCGCGCATCGCCTTCCTCGAACGAGCCGCGGCCGATGAAGCCCGAAACCGGCGCGAGCTGCTTGTGGAAGGGAATGTACTCGCCGAGGGGGACGAGATGGACCTTGTCGTAGTGCGCCACGATCCGGCCCTCGGGGTCGATCGCCAGCAGCGCGTTCCACACACCGTCGCGACGCGTGCCGGTGCCGCGCGCGGCGCCGGTCAGGAGATAGCCGTTCGGCGGCGCCGCAGTGGCGAGCACCTGCAGGATCGGCGAGTGCGGCTCGACGATGACGGGGGGCGCCGTCTCCGGCCAGATCACGGCCGACAATCGGTCGAAGCCGTCGCGCCGGCTCATCTCGACGAGCTTGTTCACGAGCCGTGCGCGGTTCTCCGGCCGCCATTTCTCCGACTGCGGCGTATTGGGCTGCACGATGCGCACCATCGGCCCATCCCCCTCGACGAGGGGCGCCATCGACACGCTTCCGGCCAGACCCGCCACGGCCACGATGGCCAGAGCCGCGATCGCGGCGCGCCAGCCCGCGACAGGCGCAGCCAGCACGATGAAGGTGAATAACCCGATGCCGAAGACACCGAACAACGCCGCTCCCTGCAGGAGAGGCATCGCGAAGACCCAGACGTGCCCGAGCGGATTCCACGGATAGCCCGTGAAGACGTGGCCGCGCAGCCACTCGGCCATCGTCCAGGCGACGGCGAGGAGCAGCAGCCGGCTGTAGCGGCCTGAAAGGGCCGGCCATCGGCGCGCCGCCCACTTGGCGGCCCCTGCGGCCATGCCCGGGAAAAACCCGAGGAGTGCGGCGAGGCCGACCACGATCGGCGGTCCGAGCGGCCCGTATTCGGCCGGCGGCACGTAGAAGGCCTCGAGGATCCAGTAGGAGCCGACGGCAAAATGGCCGAGGCCCCATGCCCAGCCGCGCAGCAGCGCACTCCTCGGATCGGGCGCACCGTCCCACAGCCAGACGAAGACGACGGTTCCCAGCACGGCGAGCGGCAGCCAGTGCAGCGGCGGCATGGCGAGCCCGGCCAAGGCACCGCACACCAATGCGACGCCGGCGGCGCGCCAACCCTTGAGCTTCGTCACGGAAAGCTGGGATCAGGCAGCCGGCGCCGACGATGTCGTCGGCGGCCGGACTCGCAGGCGCCGGATGCGCCTGGGGTCGACATCGAGGACCTCGAACTCGACCCCCGACGGATGGCGCACCACCTCGCCGCGCTCCGGGATGCGCCCGAGCAACGAGAAGATGAGGCCGCCCACCGTGTCGATCTCGCGCCGCTCGTCTTCGGACAGAACGCGACCGATCTCTTCCTCAAGGAGCTCGATCGGCGTGCGCCCGTTGACGTCGATCGTGCCGTCGACCCGCCGCGCGACCGTCGGCGTCTGGGCGACGTCGTGCTCGTCCTCGATCTCGCCCACGATCTCCTCGACAAGGTCCTCGATGGTGAGCAGGCCATCGGTGCCACCGAACTCGTCGACGACCAGCGCCATGTGCGTGCGCGAGCGGCGCATGTCGAGCAGCATGTCGAGCACAGGCAGAGTCGGCGCCACGAAGACCACCCGGCGCAGAATGTCGCGCAGGTTGAACTTCTTGGCGGTGCCCCAGTAGGCCAGCACGTCCTTGATGTGGATCATGCCGATCACGTCATCGAGCGACTCCCGGTAGATCGGGTAGCGCGAATGCGCCTCGGCCTGGATCAGGCGCACGACCTGGTCGAGCGGAGTGTCGGCGGCGATGCTTACGATGTCGACCCGGGGCACCATGACGTCGGCCACGGTCTTGTCGCGCAGCTTCAGGATGTTGGCGAGCAGGACCCGCTGGTCCTCGCTGATCGGGGTATCGCTCTCCGGCGTCCCCTCGATCAGCTCCTCGATGGCCTCGCGAACCGCCTCGTTCTTCTCCCGCCGGCGCAACCGCCTCAGGATGGCGCGCAACAGGCCGCCGCTCGACGACGCATCGGCGCCCGATGGCGCGGCCGCTTGTGTCGCGGGTGGCTCAGTCGGCGAAGCCGGGCCGGCGCCCGGTCGCGTACTGTGCGCTGTGGAATCTGGCATGACGGGTAAGATAGGCTATCGGCCCTGCGTTGCAATCGCGGAAGTTCATGATGCGTTCCTGCAAGCTCCCTTCCGGAGCGGCGATGCCCGCTTTCGGCCTCGGCACCTGGCGCATGGGCGAGAGCGCCCGGCGGCGCGCCGAGGAGCTCGATGCCCTGAAGTACGGGCTCGATCTCGGCTATCCGATGATCGACACGGCCGAGATGTACGGCGAAGGCGGCGCCGAGGAAATCGTGGGCGATGCGCTCGCCGGCCGTACGTCGCGGCCCTATGTCGTGAGCAAGGTCTACCCGCACAACGCGTCACGCGCCGGCACGATCGCGGCTTGCGAACGCAGCCTGAAGCGCATGCGGCTGGAGCGCATCGACCTCTACCTGCTGCACTGGCGGGGCGGCGCGCGCCTCGAGGAAGCATTCGAGGCATTCCACAGGCTGCGCGACGCCGGCAAGATCGCCGACTTCGGCGTCAGCAATTTCGATCTCGCCGACATGGAAGACGCCGCCCGTCTCGACAAGGGTCTGAACGGCAGCAACCAGGTGCTCTATTGCCTGTCGCGCCGCGGACCCGAGTTCGACCTGCTGCCGTGGATGCGCCAGCGTGGGGTCCCGCTGATGGCCTATTCACCGCTCGACCAGGGCGGCCTCTTACGCAAAGCGCCACTCAAGAAACTCGCCGACGAGGCCGGCTGCACGCCCGCGCAACTCGCACTCGCCTGGCTGCTCGCCCAGCCGGGCGTCGTGACGATCCCGAAATCGTCGAGCCGCGAGCGCGTGAAGGAGAATTTCGGCGCGCTGCAGGTGAAGCTCACCCCGAAGATCCTGGCCGAGCTCGACCGCGCCTTCCCGCCGCCCAACGGCAAACAGCCGCTCGAGATGCTCTAGGGGACGACGTAGGGATCGGCGATGCCGAGCTTTGCGAGGATGCGCCGCTCCAGCGCCTCCATGCGCTCGGCGTCTTCCTCGCCGGTCTCGTGGTCGTGGCCCAGCAGATGCAGCACGCCGTGCACCACGAGATGGGCCACGTGGTCGGCCGGCGACTTTTTCTGCGCTCTCGCCTCGCGCCACACCGTCTGACGCGCCAGCATGATGTCGCCGAGGAAGGCGCGCTCGCCCGAAGGGTAGGACAGAACGTTGGTCGGCTTGTCTTTCTTGCGATCGCGCTTGTTCAGCGCCCGCACCCCCTTGTCGTCCGAGAGCGCGACGTTCAGCGACTTGCCGCGAGTCGCGGCGGCGCGCGCGGCCTTGCGCACCAGCCGTTCGACGCCGGGCAGCGCCTTCTGCCAGCCGGCGTCGAGAACGACGACCTCGACGCTAGGCCTTGGCTTTCTTGTCGCGCGCGTCATAGGCCTCGACGATGCGGGTCACCAGGTCGTGGCGCACCACGTCCTTGGCGGTGAGGCGGACGAAGCGCACACCGTCGACGTCCGTCAACGTGTCGACCGCATCGGTGAGGCCCGACCTCTGGCCGCCCGGCAGGTCGGTCTGGCTGGGGTCGCCGGTGATCACCATGCGCGAGCCCTCGCCGAGCCGCGTCAGGAACATGCGCATCTGCATCGGCGTCGTGTTCTGCGCCTCATCGAGGATGACGAAGCAATGTGCCAGCGTGCGACCGCGCATGAAGGCGAGCGGCGCGATCTCGATCTCGCCCGACTCCATGCGGTTGGCGATCTGCTCGGCCGGCAGCATGTCGTGCAGCGCGTCGTAGAGCGGCCGCAGGTAAGGATCGATCTTCTCCTTCATGTCGCCGGGCAGGAAGCCCAGCCGCTCGCCCGCCTCGACGGCAGGCCGCGACAGGACGATGCGCTCGACCTTGCCGGCGAGCAGCAGCGACACGCCCATGGCGACCGCGAGATAGGTCTTGCCCGAGCCGGCCGGCCCCAGCGCGAACACCATGTCGCGCTCGCGAAGGGCTGCGAGATAGGTGCGCTGGCCGGGCGAGCGCGCCTGCACGGTCCGTCGGCGCGTGCGGATGCCCTCGCCGTCGCCACCCTCGGCGCCGCTCCTGGCGAAACGCACGGCGGCATCGACGTCGGCCGCCTCGACGGAGAGCCCGCGCTTCAATCTCTCGTAGAGGCCCGTGAGGGCCTTCTGCGCGACCGCCGCGTCGTCGGGCGTGCCGGCAATGGCGAGCTGGTTGCCGCGGGCGCTCAACTGCACATTGGCAAGCTGCTCGATGCGCACGAGGTTGCGGTCGTGGTTGCCGTAGAGCACGGCGAGCAACGCATTGTCGTCGAACGTCATGCGACGAACGTCGGCGGCGCGCGCGCCTGCAGTCTGATCGCTCACGCGGCGACCTCGTACGAGCCCGTCACGATCTCGCCCGCCAGGCTGTTGGCGTGGCCCTCGGTGAGACGGACGTCGACGATGCGGCCGATCAGCCGCGGATTGCCCACGGCGTAGACCGACTGCAGCCACGGCGTCTTGCCCACGATCTGGCCGGGCCTGCGGCCCGCCTCGGCGAACAGCACCGGCACCGTGGTGTCGGCCTTGGAGACGTTGAAGTCGCGGGCCTGGCGGCCGAGCAGCGCCTGAAGGGCGGCGAGCCGCGCCGACTTCACGCTCTCGGGCACCTGGTCCGTCAGCGCGGCGCCCGGCGTGCCGGGGCGGCGGCTGTACTTGAAGGAGAAGGCCGAGGCGAAGCCGACCTGCTCGATCAGGCGCATCGTATCGTCGAAATCGGCGTCGCTCTCGCCCGGAAAGCCGACGATGAAGTCCGACGACAAGGCGAGGTCGGGTCGGGCGGTTCGCAGGCGGTCGACGATGCCGAGGAAAAGGTCGCGGCCGTGGCGGCGGTTCATCGCCTCGAGGATGCGGTCCGAGCCCGACTGCACAGGCAGGTGGAGGTAGGGCATGAGCTGCGGCACCTCGCCGTGCGCGGCGATCAGCTCGTCGTCCATGTCGCGCGGATGGGAGGTCGTGTAGCGCAGCCGCGCCACGCCCTCGATCTCGGCGATTTGCCTGATGAGCCGCGCGAGGCCCCAGGTAGAACCATCGGCAGCCTCGCCGTGATAGGCATTGACGTTCTGGCCGAGCAGCGTGAGCTCGATCGCACCCGCCGCCGCGAGCTGGCGCGCTTCGGCGAGCACCGCCGCCACGGGGCGCGAATACTCGGCGCCGCGCGTGTAGGGCACGACGCAGAAGGTGCAGAACTTGTCGCAGCCTTCCTGGATCGACAGAAACGCCGAGCCGGCGCGCACGCCCTGCGGCGCAGGCAGGTGATCGAACTTGCTGTCGGCCGGAAAGTCCGTGTCGAGCACGCCGGCGCCCGGCAGGCGCTTGCCGTGGCGCAGGAGGGCCTGCTTGCGCTCGGCCTCGGCCAGCAGCTCGGGCAGGCGGTGATAGGCCTGCGGGCCCACGACGATGTCGACGGCGGGCTGGCGCTTCACGATCTCCTCGCCCTCGGCCTGGGCGACGCAGCCCGCGACGGCGATGGTGAGGTCGCGGCGCCCGTCGGCCCCTTGGGCGCGGCGCTCGTTCTTGATGTCGCGCAGGCGGCCGAGCTCGGAATAGACCTTCTCCGAGGCATGCTCGCGGATGTGGCAGGTATTCAGCACGACCAGGTCGGCCTGCTCCGGCGCATCGGCCAGGGCATAGCCCAGCGGCCGCAGCACGTCGGCCATGCGGTCGGAATCGTAGACGTTCATCTGGCACCCGTAGGTGCGGATGAACACGCGCTTGCGCTGCCCGGTCATGCGGACGTCTTGCATCGGTCTCCGTTGCGGGAACGGCGGGGTTCTATCACCCCGGCCCCTCAGGGTCGAGAGGCCGCCGGAACGGCCGGGGCGGCGGCGTCGAGCGGCGGCAGCAGCTCCGGCCGGCCGGCATTCGCCGCCTGCACCCCGGTCGATACCTGGCGGAAGCAGTATTCCGCGAGCTTCTTGCGGTCGCCCAGCCGGTCGATGTCGACTGGCGGGAAGAAGGTCACCACCGCCTCGGTCTCGCCGAGGCAGACCATCTGCCAGAGATGCGGCACGAGATCGAGGTCGCCGAACCAGGCGAAAAGCGGCCGCCAGTAGCGGCCGAGCGGAATGCCGTCCAGACGGGTATAGGAGATCGCCACCGGCTGCACCACGATCGGCCTTTCGTGACGCCGCAGCTGGGCCACGGCAAAAAGGGCGCTGCGGAAGGGCAGCACACGCGTGCCATCGCTGCTCGTCCCCTCGGGGAACAGCATCAGGTTGTCGCCGGTGTCCAGCCGCCGCAGCATCTCCTCGCGGCTGTTGTTGGTCTTCGCCGAGCGACGGTCGACGAAGATCGTGCGCTGCGCCTTGGCAAGCGTGCTGAAGAACGGCCAGGTCGCAACTTCGGCCTTGGCGACGAAGCATCCCGGGATGCGTCCGCCCAGCACCTCGATGTCGAGATAGGAGACGTGGTTGCAGACGAAGAGCGTCGGCATCTCGGTCGAGCGGACGCCGTTGACCCTGACCCTGATGCCGAGGATCAGGCAGACCGTACGGTGGTAGACCACCGGAAGCCAGCGCACGACCGGCCGCGCACCGACCGCAAGCGCAAGCAGGTGGACCGGCAGCAGCACCAGCGTCAGCAGCAGATAGGTCATCAGCCTGAACGCGCCGCGCAGGGGAGAACCGATCCACATCCTCGCCAACGGTGCGTCGGTCTCGGCGCTCAACGAATCCCGCGCTCGTAGTGGCGGATGTACTTCTCCGTCACCAGCTCGGTCTTCACGATGATGAAGACGTCGGTGCTGTTGAACTCATGATCGATCACCGCGCCGTCGCCGACGAAGCCGCCGAGCCTGAGGTAGCCCTTGATGAGCGGCGGCACGCGGGCCATCGCCCGGCGCGGGTCGTAGCTCCCGGGCTCGAGCACGTCCATCCTGACGTAGCGGCTCGGCACGGCGCGCACGCGGATCTCCGGCGGCGCGAGATGGTGATGGTAGAGGTAAGACAGCGCCTGAGCATGCTGCGCCGGATCGATGCCCGGGAAGCTCGCGCAGCCGAACATCACCCGGATGTCGTAGTGATAGGCGTAGAGCGCGATGCCGCGCCACAGCATCTGCATGGTCGCCGTGTTGCGTGCGTCCTTGGCAATGCACGAGCGGCCGAGTTCCAGAACCTCGCCCGGATAGTCGATCATCTTCTGGATGTCGTACTCGGCCGACGAGTAGAAGCGGCCCATCTTCGCCGCCGCCGACCGGCGGATCAGGCGATAGGTGCCGACGATGCCCTCGGGGCCCTCGCCGCGGCGCCGGTCGAGCACCAGCAGATGGTCGCACACCTCGTCGAACGGATCGAAATCGCGGCCGAGGGCCTTCATCTCCGGCGTCGCTCGCGCGGTCATCTCCTCGTAGAAGATGCGGTAGCGCAGGGCCTGGGCGGCTTGAATCTCCGCAGTCGTCTGCGCCAGGCGAACCTCGAAGTCGCCAGCGACGACCTTCACGATCTCCGCATTGGAGACAGGTGGGCCGAGAAGCTCGGCTTCGCTGTCAGCGCGGTCGATGCGCATGTTTCATCCGCAAGGGGGCCGCCCCGATCATGCGCCCATTATCGGGGTGGCGCTGGCCCCGTCCACTCATTTTTGGCGGTCGGACTTGCTGTCCAGAGGGACGCCGTAAAGCTCCAGTCGATGGCCGACGAGCCGGTAGCCGGCCTTTTCCGCGATCTTGCGCTGCAGCTCCTCGATCTCGTCGTTGTGGAATTCCACAACCTTGCCGCTCTGGATGTCGATCAGATGGTCGTGGTGCTCGTCCGGCGTCTCCTCGTAGCGCGCGCGGCCATCGCCGAAATCGTGCTTGGCGAGAATGCCCGCTTCCTCGAACAGGCGTACCGTACGGTATACCGTGGCAATCGAGATGTTCGGATCGATCGCCGTCGCGCGTCGATGCACCGCTTCGACGTCGGGGTGATCCGACGCCTCCGAGAGCACGCGCGCGATCACGCGTCGCTGGTCGGTCATCTTGAGGCCGCGTTCGGCGCATAGGACTTCGAGTTTGGACTTCCGGTCAGGCATGCCAGCCCAGCCTACACTGGCCGGCGTTAGCGGTATAGTTGGACATGTTCATACACGCCGACCATGACATCGACATTACCGGCGAGGTCTGTCCCATGACCTTCGTGCGGACAAAGCTTCGGCTGGAACGCATGCAGTCGGGCGAGGTCCTGAGTGTGCGCCTGCGCGGCGAGGAGCCGCTGCGCAACGTGCCGCGCGCGGCGCGCGACGAAGGCCACGTCGTGCTGGGCATCGAAGCCGATGGCGACGCCCACGTCGTCGCCATACGGCGGAAATGATCAGTTGAGAGCGAGTCGCATGACGATGGCATCCGCCGACGGCCTGCCGCCGCGGGTATAGTAGGCCGCGCGGTGACCGACCGCGGCAAAGCCGAATGACTCGTAGAGGCGACGGGCGGCCGGATTATCCGCTCCCACTTCAAGGAATATCGTCGCGGCGCCGGCGCCACGGACCCGATCTATCACCGCATTGACGAGAAGGCGCCCGGCGCCGCGCCGACGATGGTCCGGATCGACGGCAACCGTCAGCAGCTCGGCCTCGTCTGCCGCGACGCGACAGATCGCCATGCCGACATCGGAGTCCGGCCCGGCCAGCAGGAAGCCCGAAACGCCGGGCGACGCCAGCAGGCCGGCGATGTCCTGGCGCGTCCAGCCGCGCTCCCCGATCGGCACGAACGACCGGCCATGCAGGCGCGCCGCGCGATCGAGGTCGACGGCGCGCATCGCGCTCAGGACCAAGCCGCTGCCCATTCATCCGACCGTTCGACGCGCGCCGTCCGGCAAGGTGATGTTGACGCCGCGCAGGTAAAGCGGCCGCGGCAGCCCGTCGGCGCGATTGCGCGCGCGCCAAACCTCGACGCCGTCGCCCAGCGCAAGCCGGCCAAGGATCACGGGATCGGGCGGCCCTTCGTGCGGCACGGCATCGATGCCGGTGCCGCGAAGAGACGCCACGAGCGGCGCCACCTCATGTCCCACGATCAGGCAGGGCCGGCCGGCGAGGCGCGCGGCGAGATCCTCGGCCGAGGCGACAAATGGCGTCGCATCGTCGCCGATCGCACAGAACCAGTCGCCGAGGTGCGTATCGACCGCGGCGACCACCAGGCGGCCGCTCGCCGGAGCCTGGGCGCGAAGCACGGCCACGGTGGAAAAACCCGCGACAGGGATGCCGAGCCCGACGGCAAGTCCACGCGCCGCCGCCAGGCCCACGCGCACGCCCGTGAAGCTGCCGGGACCGACCGTGACGGCAATCATGTCGAGTTCGCGTCGCGCCACACCCGACCGCTCCAGTGCCGCACCGACGGCCGGCAGCAGCAGCGCCGACTGGTCGCGCCCCGCCTCGCAAATGTCCGCAAGACAGGCGCCGTCACGGACGATCGCGACGCCAAGTCCGCTCACCGCACAATCAAGGGCAAGAACGGTGCTCACGTGGACGAGGCGCTGGTGCCGTTGCGGGTGGCTTGGCAAAGTTGCGTCATGAAGTTCGACCTGGTTGCCATCGCCCCGCCCGATTTCGATGTCGACGTGACGCTGGCCTATGCGACGGAGGCCAATCTAACGGGGCGGCCTGTGTACCGAAACGCCGAATGCTGGCTGCATCGCGAGGCCGCCGAGAAGCTCAGCCTCGCGATCGCGCTCGCCCGGCCGCTGGGCTACCGGCTGCGCATCTTCGATGCCCTGCGCCCGACGGAAGCGCAATGGGCGCTGTGGAACGCCTGCCCGGACCCGGAATTCGTCGCCGATCCGCGCCGCGGCTCGCCGCACTCGCGCGGCGTCGCAGTCGATCTCACGCTGCTCGACGGCGGGGGGCGGGCGCTCGACATGGGCACGGCGTTCGACGCCTTCACGGCGCTCTCCCATCACGGTCGCACCGACGTGTCGGCCGAGGCGCAGCGCAACCGACTTCTGCTGATGGGTCTCATGACGACGGCGGGCTGGGACTTCTACCGCAATGAGTGGTGGCACTATCAGCTCTTCGACGCGCGGACCTACCCGCTGATCGGCGACGCCGACCTGCCACGCCCCATGATGTGACGGCGGCTAGAAGCTCGACAGCCGCGCCCGGTCGAAGTCGCCGAGTTCGTTCTCGCGCATGATCTGGCGGACGAACTGCACGTAGCCCTGGCCGCGCTCGGAGTAGCGCAGCAGAGTTCCGATCAGCCGGAAGCCGTCGGGATGCTCGCCGCGCTGGCGCATGGCCGCGCGTTCGTGGCGGAAGCCGGCGTAGGCCGGGTGGGTGTTGAGGTTGATGACATAGGCGTCGGTCGCGTCGCCCACGCTGGTGAAGGGCTGCGGCATGCCCGCGCCAGGCTTCCACGGCACCGCGACGTTGTGACGGCCGACCGCCTGGATCTGGCCGAACAGGGCATTGCCGGTGCGGGCCGCGAACGACGTGCCCCAGCCGGACTCGACGCCGGCCTGGGCGATCGCCATCGACGGCGGAACGATGTCGACGCGACGCACCAGCTCGTCGATCTTTTCGACCGGCGTCTCGTAGCGTTCGGCGAGATCCTCGAGCCAGATCCGCTCGATGGCGGTCAGCATCTGCGGTGCGGCGGAGAGCTTGTCGCGCAGATAGAGGAGCTGGTCGCGGTCGGCGAGCACGCGCTGGTTGGCCTCGAGCACGATCGGCAGCAAGGCGGTGATGAACAGCGACTTGCGCTCGTTGCCGTCCTTGTTGCCGAGATCGGCCGGCACGCGATCGACCTTGATCGGCGGCACGGCCTCGCCCTGGCGGATGTCGCTCAGCGTATAGGCGACGTCGCGAAAGAAGCCGGCGAGTTCGTCGGCGGTGCGCGGGCTGATCGGCCGCACCTGGATCTGGCGGCGCACGGCATTGCCGGGCGCGGCAAAACGGCCGTGGCTGCCGGTCGACTCGCGCATCGGGCGATGGCTCACGTCGTCGGGTTCGCTCAGCTCATGGCGCACGAAGGTAAGCGCCTCGGGCTCGGCATTCATGGCCAGGAACGGCGGCGGCTCCACGCCCTGGGCGTGGGCACTGCCCACACCCACGAAGGAGAGGTAGGGCGCGACATCGATGGATGGCAGAGGCTGGTAGAGCCCGACGCCCGTCGCGACCACCGCCGCCCAGGCGGCGGGAAAAGCATATCGACGCCCGCGCCGAACCGCGGGATGAAAAGACAACTGCATTGCCACACTCTTCGTTTCGTTTTCGAACGAACGACAGATCGCGCAGCCCCCAAGGCCGCGAAACGCCATCAAACGCTTACGCTGTGAGCGGAAGCGGCCCGCTACTGGGCCGCCTGCACTTCCACGACTTCCGGCACGTAGTGCTTCAGAAGATTCTCGATTCCCATCTTCAGCGTGGCCGTCGAGCTCGGGCAGCCCGAGCAGGATCCCTGCATGTGCAGGTAGACAACCCCGTCGCGGAAATCGTGGAACACGATATCGCCGCCGTCCTGGGCCACTGCGGGCCGCACGCGGGTATCGAGCAGTTCCTTGATCTGGGCGACGACCTCGTCGTCATCCGCCGAAGCGGCAGCCGCCCGGTCCCCATCGGCGATCACCGGATCGCCGGAGGTGTAGTGTTCCATGATGCCGCCGAGGATCGACGGCTTCAAAATCTGCCAATCGCGATCGCCCGACTTGGTGACGGTCACGAAATCGGAGCCGAAGAACACACGCTCGACGCCTTCGACCGCGAACAGCCTTCTGGCAAGCGGCGACGGCGCAGCGGCCTCGACATTGGCAAAATCCGCCGTGCCCTTCTCCATGACCACGCGGCCGGGGAGGAACTTCAGGGTCGACGGATTTGGCGTCTGCTCGGTCTGGATGAACAAACCTACCTCCGGTTCGAACGTTCGGCGGGGTCCCGCCTCGCGTCGCTCAGGCTGGGGACAGGACGTCTCCGCCCCCACTCGATGCGCCTGACCTAGGAACCGGCGCCACCCCGATCAAGTCGATTCTTGACTGCCGCTGTATATATATTATGGAAATAGCAATTATTTTTCAATAATTACATATAGTTAGATACAAACACTCCAAACGCAACCGTGCACTGCGCGCCAGAGACAAAGAGGGTTTCGAAGCACATCGCCGCAGAAATCGCCGGCAAACATCGCGCACGGATCATGAGATGGCGTCGATCTCCGCGTCGGTGAGTGCCCCTGGCACGATGGTCAACGGGATGCGGAGCTGGCCTCCCATCTTGCCGGCAAAGGCCGTCACCAGCGGCCCCGGCCCTTCGCCGCCGGAAGCGCTTCCCAACACCAGGACGGAGATCGAGCGGTCCTCGCCCACGAGCTTGACCAGCTCGTCGCGGCTTTTGCCTTCGCGGATGTAGATGGTCGGCGGCTGGCCGGTCAGGGAGACGGCGACATCGGCATGCCGGGCCATGATCTCCTCGGCGTGCTGGCGGGCTTCCTCGCGCATCAGCTCGACCACGGCACCCCATTGCTGGCCTTCCGGCGGATCCATGACGTAGAGCATGGCAACGCGGCCCCCGGTGCGCTTGGCGCGGCGGCAGGCATAGCGCAGGGCATTGCGCATCTCCGGGCTCTGGTCGACCACGACCAGGAAGACGCGCCCCTCGGGCTTCGGCTGAACGCTCATGATCCGCTCTCCTCTAGAGACGCCGCAGGACGGCGCCACCCAGCCAGCCGGCCAGCAGCGCCATCAGGATGGCGCCGAGCCCGTAGAGCGGGCCTTCATTGTCCGCCCAGCCGGCAAGCTGGGCGCTGAACCCAACCTTGCCGACCGGCAGCGGCCGCGACACTGCGGCAACGATCTTGCCGTCGCGCAGCAGGTACGCCTTGATGTCGTAGACGCCCTCCGGCAGGCGCGACGGAAACGGCAGGTCGACCCGGAATAGGCGGCCGGCCTGTACCGTCACCTGGCCGATCGCCGCGGGATAGAGTCCCTCGCGCCGCTTCACCTCGACCAGACCGCTGCGAAAGGCCGCAAGCGCGTCGGCATCGCGCGGCGTCGCCGGCTTGATGGTCGACAACCGGTCGGCCAGCGACAGGATTTCGCCGCCGGCGCCTCGGGCCAGCAGTCGCTGCAGCGGCTGACTGGCGGCGATGGCATAGTAGGCCGGCACATCGTCGAACGACTGTCGTCCGGTATTGAGCCACAGCCCGAGCACCCGCTGCTTGCGCATCACGGTTTCCCGCGCCGCCGGCCCCTGCACGACGACCACGATCTCGCCCGGCGGATCGAACATGCCGAACATCAGGATGCTCTCGCCCTGGAAGGCGGACGTGATCGAAACACGGGCGCGCGACAGGTCGACGATGAGCTCCGGCGTCGTCGGCTCGACCGGCACCGAGGGCGGCGTGCCGGCGTCGGGCGGTCCGCCGACGTTCGGTACCGGCAACGCGCCGGGCGCCGGCTCGATGCGCGGGCTCTGCGCCGCAGCGGTCGTCGCGACGGCGAATGCCGCAATCGCGGCGGCGAGCCGGCCCAGACGCTTCACGGCAGCACCTCGCGAGTGCCGAGGGAATAAGGTGAGCTCGGCGTCCGCAGCAGCTCGGTGAGAAGTTCGGCCGCCACGGCCAGGATCAGCAGCGACATCAGCCCGCGCAGCACGACGCCGGGCAACCTGGCGGCAAGCCGCGCGCCGATCGGCGCTCCGACGACACCCCCCAGGATCAGCAGCAGCGCCAGAACGACGTCCACCGTGCCGTTGGTCGCCGCCTGCAGGAAGGTGACGTTGGCCGCCACGAACAGGATCTGGAAATTCGAGGTGCCGATCACGACGGCGGTCGGCATGCCGAGCAGGTAGATCATCGCCGGCACCAGGACGAAGCCGCCGCCGACACCCAGGATCGCCGACAGGATGCCGATCACGAAGCCCAGCCCGATCGGCAGGAGGGCGCTGATGTAGAGCTTGGACTTGTAGAAGCGCAGCTTCAGCGGCAGGCGATGAACGAGATAGTGGGTATGAAGCTTGCCGCGCGGCGCCTCCGGGTTGCGCCGGCGCTTCAGGTAGGTGCGCAGGCTTTCGGCCAGCATCAGGAAGCCGATCGTCGACAGCATCACGACGTAAAGGACGGCAATCACGAAATCGATCTGGCCGATGCGCTTCAGGTAGGTGAAGAGCGACACGCCGGCCGACGATCCGATCATGCCGCCCAGCAGCAGCACGAGCCCCATGCGCAGGTCGACGTTGCCGCGCCGGAGTTGCACCTGAAGCGACGACACCGAGTTGGCCACCACCTGGTTGGCCTGGCTGGCCACCGCGACGGCCGGCGGAATGCCGACGAAGATCAGCAGCGGCGTGGCGAGGAAGCCGCCGCCGACGCCGAACATGCCGGCGAGGAGACCGGCTGCCGCGCCAAGCCCGAGCAGGACGAAGACGTTCATCGACTGCTCGGCGATGGGCAGATAGATCTCCACGCCGACGCCTACTTCAGGAGGATGTTGCTGATTTCGCGCAGCTGGGTGCGCGCCCGCAGCAGGTAGAAGCCCTGCGCGAGAAGATGGTTGGGGATCAGCAGGGCGTCGGGATAGCCGTCCCACACGATCCACGGATCGAGCTGGGCGGCGACGCGGAAGGTCTCGACCATGCCGTTCCAGGCATTGCCGAGTTCCTTGTCCCGGATGACGTTCTGGAAGTCCACGCCGAGGTCGCGCAGCAGCAGGTAGTTGGCATAGAGCCGGCCCTTGTTGAAGTAGAAGATGTCGTCGCACCTGGCGTCGAACAGGTCGCCGCCCTTCTCGATGACATGGTGGTCGATCACCGCCGAATCGGAGCCGGTGTCGTTGGCGACGCGGTCGAGCAGCGCCTGCAGGTTGTCGGCCCGGCGCTCGAACACCGCCTGCCCCGACGCCAGCCGCTTGTTGTAGGCGATCAGCTTGTCCCGGCCGGCCCGATATTTCTGCGCCGACGTCGCCGACGGCATCAGCGAGACGCTGGGCTGCCAGATCCAGATGTTGGGTTGTTCGTTCAGGAAGCCGCGCGCCTGCTCGAGGTCGCGGTCGATCTGGCTCGAGCCGCGAGTCCGGCCGACCTGGTCCATCAGCTCGGTGCTGAAACGGCCGAGCGCCGAGATGATGCCGCGCTGGAAGTTCGGCATGTTGTCGAGCAGGCCGGACGGCATGAAAAACGGCATCATCGGCGTCCAGGTATGGACGTCGACTTCGCGCGTCACGAGATCGGCGGCCGTCGCCACGGCGCGGCTTTCGCCAGGCGCGACGTTGCGCGATGCGAACTGCGGGTCGTCGTCGATGTCCTCGATCACCAGCGCGCCGACCGGATAGTAGAGGATCAGCGCGACGACGAGCGCACGCCACGTCCAGCCCCACACCGAACGGCGGCCGGCCGGCGCGCTTGTCGCCGACCGTCCGGGCCGCCACGTCCGCATACGCTCCCAGCCTCGCCGCCACCAGGAGGACGCAGCCTTCGGTGGCGCGCCGTAGTCCGGTTCGAATGTCATGGCACACCTTACCATTCGCCTCGTGACGAAACAGGGGCGCAGGCTGCTACAGTGCCTCGAATGTTCACGAATGGAGTGGGTGGAATGGCGCTCGATCCGGAATCCCAGCGGCTGCTCGACCTGATGGCGGCGGCGAACCGGCCGGCATGGAACAGCCTGAGCCCGCAGGCGGCGCGCGACCTCTACCTCTCGCTGAGGCCCGCCGCGCAGGGGCCGCGTCCCGCGGACGTGAAGGTCGTGGACCGCACCATCCGCGGCCCGGCCGGCGACCTCGCGGTCCGCATCTATCGACCGGCGTCGGCCGCCGCGGACACGAAGCTCCCCGCACTGCTCTACGCGCACGGCGGCGGCTGGGTGTTCGGCAACCTCGACAGCCACGACGTGCTGTGCGCCCAGCTCGCGATCGAAGCGGGCATCGTCGTCTTCCACGTCGACTACAGGCTCGCGCCCGAGGCGCGCTTTCCGGCAGCCTTCGACGACGTGGTCGCGGCCCTCGAGTGGCTGGCGGCCAACGGCGCCTCGGTCGGCGTCGATCCGACGAGGCTTGCGATCGGCGGCGACAGCGCCGGCGGCAACCTCGCCGCCGCCGTCTCGATCTGGGCGCGCGACCAGGGCGGCCCGAAGCTCCTGATGCAGCTCCTCGCCTATCCCGTGACCGACGCCGTGGCGCGCGCCGACTCCTACCGGCGCTACGAGGACGGCTACGGCCTCAACGCCGCGACCATGGAATGGTTCTTCGACCACTACATGCCGGACAAGGCCGCGCGCGGCGACTGGCGTCTGTCGCCGATCCGCGCCGCCTCGCTCGCCGGCCTGCCGCCGGCTCTGGTGCTCACCGCGGGCTACGACCCGCTGCGCGACGAGGGCCGCGCCTATGCCGCGCGCCTGCACCGGGAAGGCACGCAGGCCGACCTCGTGGAGTTCGGCGGCATGCTGCACGGCTTCCTGAGCTCGCCCATGCTGCTGCACGGCGCACGGCGCGGCACGACGCTCTGCGCGGCGGCTCTGCGCGAGGCGCTGGTGCTGCGCGCCCCGTAACGGGCGCGAAACCCGGTACAAATTCCTTGGGTCGATTTCGGCTCTCCGCACGCCGAAGAGCCAGTCGTTTCAGGGCGTTACGCCCGAACAAGCGTACACCAAGATGTAACGCTTTCTGTGCCCGGTACTGTCTCCGGAATCGATCCGATGCCGATTCCACAAGGCTTTTCCTCGACTCGCGTCGTTG
>Ga0172367_10000098_pt1 | contig 127309 bp, 101 predicted proteins | sample Lak10m_FD_114542 | JGI IMG/M metagenome (GOLD analysis project Ga0172367, IMG submission 114542) | Freshwater microbial communities from Kabuno Bay, South-Kivu, Congo - kab_022012_10m | ecosystem: Environmental > Aquatic > Freshwater > Lake | place: Democratic Republic of the Congo... | reverse complement strand
GCAGATGCGGGCGAACTCCAGCGCGCTCTCGACCATGCCCAGCGGCGTGTCGCCGTAGCGGTTCATGATGCGGTCGGAGAGCGAGCCGTGGTTGGTGCCGATGCGGAGGGCGCGCTTCAGCTCCTTCAGCTTGAGCACGAGCGGCGTGAACTTCTCCTCGATGCGGCCCAGCTCGGCCACGTAGGCGTCATCGGTGTATTCCTTGACGGCGAATTTCTTCGAGTCGGCGTAGTTGCCGGGGTTGATGCGGACCATCTCGACCCAGTTCGCGGCCTCCATCGCGGCGTCGGGCTTGAAGTGGATGTCGGCGACGATGGGGACATGGCAGCCGTGCGCGCGCAGTTCGGCGACGATGTTCTTCAGGTTCGCCGCGTCCTTCACCGTGGGCGCGGTGATGCGCACGATCTGGCAGCCGACGGCAACCAGTTCGAGCGTCTGCTTGACGGACTCGGCAGTGTCCATCGTGTCGCAGGTGAGCATGGACTGCTTCACGACGGGATGGTTGCCGCCCATGATGACGCCGCCGCGCGCGGGGTCGCCGACGGTGACTTCACGAGAGGCGCGGCGGTGGAAGAGGTAGGGGGAATCGCAGTAGCGCATGGGCTTCAGACGGCTATCAAGTGAACGTCCGGGACGAACTCAAAATGTTCGTCGCGCGCGACCAGCGGGGCATCTAGTTGGTGTGCGTGCGCGGCAATCCAAATGTCGCTCTCGGGAATCGGTTTACCACGCAGGTTTTGCCCATTCCGCAGGTCGGCGTAGATGCGCGCCGTGTCGGAGTCAGGGCGGGCAATCTGGCAGTAAGTCAGCAGGCGGTTGAGCTTGGCCTCCTCTTTCATCCGATGGCGCTCCGGGACACCGCGCAGGCCGAACAGCAATTCCCCCAGCACGTAAACCGGCAACACTACAAAGTCCGCCGTGCTCACCAACGATTCGACCAAGGGATTGCCGCGCATGAAGAGAATGCCCGCACTGGAATCGAGCACGATGATGGGATGCTCGACGCTCACTGTTCGTTCTCACGGACCGTCTTCAACACCTTGTCCGCAAAGTCTGGCTCCCAACTGCCAGCGAGCTTGAGCAGCGATGTTTTCCGGCGCGGACTTAACTTGCGAATGGGATGACCGACTTGTCGTTCGAGCAATGCCACTGCGGCGGCTTTCGCTTTGGCAGGATGAACGAGCGTGGACATGGTGCGGGGAAGTAAACTTACTTCGTCGGGGCCGGGGCCGTCGCTGGAGCTGACTCCACCTGGCTTTTCTGGTCGAACATGGACTTGAAAAGCCCCGAGCGCTTCCACACGTCGTTGAACGAGACGTAGGCCATGAACGTGAGCAGCACGACGGCGAAGGCGGTGGTGGCGTATTCCTGAATCCGCACGCTGAGGGGCTTGCCGCGCAGCTTCTCGTAGATGGACATCATGATGTGGCCGCCGTCCAGCACGGGAATCGGGAAGAGGTTCAGGATGGCGAGGTTGATGTTCAGCAGCACCATGAAGCTCAGGGCGAGGCGGTAGTCGGTCTTCACGTTCGCGGCGAGCATCGCGAGGATGCCGGGCGGGCCGCTCAGGTCTTCGATGCCCACGCCGGTTTCCTTCGAGTGGAAGAGCGCGTTGAGCGTGCGCCAGGTGCGGTCCCAGACCTCCTGGAGCTGCACCCACGGCAGCGGGCCGGGCTTCTGCACTTCATAGCGCGTCGGCGTGTTGGCAAACATGATGCCGATGCGGGCTTTCTTCGCGCCGGCGTCGAGAACGCGGGGAGTGATACTGAGAACTTCCTTTTTGCCGGCGCGCTCGACGATGAGTTCCGTCGCCTGTCCGCCGCGCTTGCCGACGAGGTCAATCAACTGCGACTTGCCCACGACTGGCACGCCCGCGAAGCCGATGATGACGTCGCCAGCGACCACCTTCGCCTCGGCGGCGGGGCTGGTGGGCGAAATGTCGCCGACGACGACCTTCTCCTCGGAGTCGAGATTGAGCATCTTGAGCTTGAGCGCGTTGTCGGCGCTCGCGGTGAGGTGGTAGGTCTTGCGCTCGCCTTTGCTCTCGATGATGACGGGCAGGACATTCGTGGGCGCAAGGATGGTGGCTTCGAAGACTTCCGACCATGACTTCACCGACTGGCCATACACGGAGACAATGCGGTCGCCGTTGCGGATGCCGAGCTTGTATTCCTCAGAGTCCGCCGCGACGTGACCGATGACCGAGGGGTTCACCGGCACCGGCAGGCCGACGAAGTAAAGGAACGTCGCGATGGCGCAGGCGAACACGAAGTTCATGAACGGCCCGGCGACCGCGACGAGAATCTTCGACCAAGGCGATACCGGCGGGAGCGGCTCACCTTTCTGCTCGCCCTCCAACGCCTCGGACGTGAGCATCTGCGGCAGCTTCACGTAGCCGCCGGCGGGAATCCAACGGATGGAGTATTCGATGCCGTCCTTGGTCCAGCCCCAGATTTTCGGACCAAAGCCGATGGCGAACGCCTCAACCTTCAGCCCGCGCTTGAGCGCGACCCAGTAATGTCCCCACTCATGGATGGCGATGGCCGCCCCGAACAGCAGCAGGACGGCGAAAACGACGTAAATCCACTCGAAGACTTGTGCCATGTGTCAGAGCCGGTTGTCCGGCAGGGGCGCAACGTATCGGAAGCCCGCCGGGCTGGCAATTGGACAAACACCCGTGACCGCCGTTCAAGAAGTGCCGGAGCACGAGAACATCACTTTGCCGCCAGGTCGTAGTTCAGCCACGGGCCGAGCCAACGCTCGGCCTCGGTCAGCGACTGGCCTTTGCGCTGCGCGTAGTCAGCCACCTGGTCGCGGTCCAGCTTGCCCACAGCGAAATACTTTGAGTCCGGGTGCGCGAAGTAGAAGCCGCTCACGCTCGCCCCCGGCCACATGGCGAAGCTCTCGGTGAGCTTGATGCCGGCGTTCTTCTCCACGTCGAGCAGCGACCAGAGCAGGCCCTTCTCCGTGTGGTCCGCGCACGCCGGATAGCCGGGCGCGGGCCGGATGCCCCGATAGGCTTCGTCAATGAGCTGCTGTGTCGTGAGGTTCTCGTTCTTCCCGAAGCCCCACTCGTCGCGCGTGCGCTTGTGCATGAACTCGGCGAACGCCTCCGCCAGCCGGTCGGCGATGGCCTCGATCATGATCGCGTTGTAGTCGTCGTGCGCGGCCTTGTAGGCATCGGCGAGGGCTTTGGTTTCCTCGCCCGCCGTGACGGCGAAGGCACCGAGGTAGTCAGGCGTTGCCGATGGCCGATTGCCGATGGCCGATTCCTTCGGCGCGATGAAGTCGGCGAGACACCAGTTCGGCGAGCCGTCGGCCTTCTCGGACTGCTGGCGGAGGAAATGGAAGGTCGTGCGAACGGTCTGGCGCGACTCGTCGGTGTAAATCTCCACGTCGTCGCCGACGCGGTTCGCCGGGAACAGCCCATAGACGCAGCGCGGCGTGAGCAGCTTCTCGCGGATGACCTTCGCCAGCATCGCCTGCGCTTCGGCGAAGAGCTTCCGCGCTTCCTCGCCGTGCTTCTCGTGGTTCAGGATGGCCGGATAGACACCGCGCAGCTCCCAGGTGTGAAAGAACGGCGTCCAGTCAATGAACTGGGCGATGGCTTCCAGCGACGGCCGCTCCAACACGCGCACCCCAGCGAACTCCGGCTTCGGCAACTCATCGAACTTGAGCTTCGGCGCATTCGCCCGTGCAGCGGCGAGGGAGATGAGTTTCACCTGCTGTTCGGCGTGCTGTTGCCGGACGCGCTCGTATTCCTCGCGGTGCGCCTTCACAAAGGCGTCCTTGCCGTCCTTGCTCAACAGGCTTGTGGTCACGGGCACGGCGCGGGAGGCGTCAAGCACATGGACGACCGGCTGGCTGTAGTGCGGGGCAATCTTGATGGCCGTGTGCGCCTTGCTCGTGGTCGCGCCGCCGATGAGCAACGGCAGCTTGAAGCCCAGCCGCTCCATCTCGCGGGCGACATGCTGCATCTCCTCGAGCGACGGCGTGATGAGGCCGCTCAAGCCAATGAGGTCGGCCTTTTCCTCCACCGCGCGGTCGAGAATCTTCTGGCACGGCACCATCACGCCCATGTCAATCACCTCGTAGTTGTTACACGCGAGCACGACGCCGACGATGTTCTTGCCGATGTCATGCACGTCGCCCTTCACGGTCGCGAGGATGATTTTCCCCTGCGCCTTCACGGCCTCGCCGCGCGCGGCCATCGCGGCCTTCTCGGCCTCCATGAACGGCGTGAGATAGGCCACGGCCTTCTTCATCACGCGCGCTGACTTCACGACCTGCGGGAGGAACATTTTGCCCGCGCCAAACAGGTCGCCGACCACGCCCATGCCGGCCATGAGCGGGCCTTCGATGACGAGCAACGGCTTGCCCAGCTTGGCGCGCGCCTCCTCGGTGTCGGCGTCAATGTAGAGGTCAATGCCCTTCACCAGCGCGTGCGAGAGGCGCTCCTCGACCGTGCCCTTGCGCCACTCCTCCTCGACCTTCTTGTCGCTGGCGGTGGTGCCAGCGCTGGCGGCCTTGAGCTTTTCGCCATGAGCGACGAGGCGTTCCGTCGCGTCGGCGCGGCGGTTGAGCAAGGCGTCCTCCACCAACTCCTTCAGCTCCGGCTCAATCTCCTCATACACTTCGAGCATCCCCGCGTTGACGATGCCCATGTCCATCCCGGCGCGAATCGCATGGTAGAGGAACGCGCTGTGCATCGCCTCGCGCACGGGGTTGTTGCCGCGGAAGCTGAACGACACGTTCGACACGCCGCCGCTGACTTTCGCGTGCGGGAGGTTCGCCTTGATCCAGCGCGTGGCCTCGATGAAATCCACGGCGTAGTTGTTGTGCTCCTCGATGCCCGTCGCGACGGTCAGGATGTTCGGGTCAAAGATGATGTCCTCGGGCGGGAAACCGACCTCGTCCACGAGGATGCGGTAGGCTCGCTCGCAGATGCGGATCTTCTCGGCGTAAGTCGCGGCCTGCCCATTCTCGTCAAACGCCATCACCACGACCGCAGCGCCGTATTTGAGCACCTTGCGCGCGTGTTCGCGGAACAAGTCCTCGCCGCCTTTGAGCGAGATGGAGTTCACTATGCCCTTGCCCTGAAGGCATTTCAGGCCCGCCTCGATGACCTCCCACTTCGAGGAGTCCACCATGAAGGGAACCTTCGCGACTTCCGGCTCGCTGCCGAGGAGCTGAAGGAAGCGCGTCATCGCCGCGACGCCGTCAATCATCCCCTCGTCCATGCAGACATCAATGACGTTGGCGCCGTTCTCGACCTGCTGGCGCGCGATGGCGACGGCCTCGTCGTATTTCCCTTCCTTGATGAGCTTCGCGAACTTCGGCGAACCGGCGACGTTCGTGCGCTCGCCAATCATCATGAACTGGCCGATCTGCTGGGTGAAGGGCTGGGAGCCGGAGAGGCGAAGCGGGCGCGTAGGTTCGGAAGCGGCGGGGAGCGCACGCGTCTCGCGTGCAGAATCCGGCGTCGCGCCGGATTCTCGTCCCTCCATCTTTTCGGAAGCAGAGTCAGTGGGACGAAGTTGTCGGCGTGACGCCGACAACGACACGCGGGACGCGTGTGCTCCCACTTCGCGCGGATGCCGTCTCTCCAGCGCCTTGGCGATGGCGGCGATGTGCTCGGGCGTGTTGCCGCAGCAGCCACCGGCGATGTTGATAAGTCCGCCTTGCGCGAACTCGCTGAGGTATCCCGCCATGTCAGCGGGCGAGTAGGGGAAGCCGGTGGGAGAAAGCGGGTCGGGCATCCCAGCGTTGGGATAGCATGAGACAAACGTGCCTTGCGCCTTGTCCGACAACTCCCTGATGAACGGGCGCATCAAGTCGGGACCAATGGAGCAGTTAAGGCCAACCGAAAGGGGCTTCACGTGCTTGACCGCGTTCCAATACGCCTCAACGGTCTGGGCGGAAACGACGGTCTCGCCTCCCCTTCCAACGGCAGCAGAAATCGAAATCGGCAGGCTTACCTTGTCCGCTTCAAACACCTCTTGGATAGCCACCAAAGCGGCCTTGGCATTCAACGCATCGAAGATCGTTTCCACCAGCAGGAAGTCCGAGCCGCCTGCAATCAGCGCGCGAACTTGCTGGATGTATGCCGCCTTCACTTGGTCGAAAGTGCAGACACGGAATCCAGAATCATTCGCGTCGGGGGAATTCGACAGCGAGACGGTCATTGGCCCGATGGCGCCGGCGACAAAGCGGGGCTTCCCGTCTTGGTTCGCGATGCGGTCGGCCCACTCGCGGCACTGGCGTGCAGAAGTCTCGTTAACCTCCCAAGCAAGGTCGTTCAGCGCTTTGTTTTCAACCACCTGCTGGAAGAAGGCCGGGTCTTTGCGGCCGCCGCCCTCCCGTGGGTCATCCATGAAAAAGTCACTTTGGACAATGCTGGTCGCGCCAAACGTGTTCGTCTCGATGATGTGCGCGCCGGCTTCGAGGAAGCGGCGGTGGATGTCGCAGATCATCTTCGGCTGCGTGAGCGAGAAGAGGTCGCCGTTGTTGAGCAGGTCCTTCTTCGAGTTCGCGAACCGTTCGCCCCGGATGTCCGCCTCCTTCATCCCATAGGCGCGGATGGTCGTGCCCATCGCGCCGTCAATGATGACGATGCGCTCGGCGAGGAGCTTGCGGAGCAGTTCGGCGTGGGCGGCTTGGCTCATGATTCAGAACAAACGTCAGCGCAGTGTGCGGATCGGCGGGGGAAACTCAAGGCTGGTGCGGGGCGGAGGCGAGGCGCGCGTCTTGGACTGCGGTGGCAAGCGGAGCGCGTCACCGCTTTGGCTTCCCGCGAAGCGGCCCCGAAATGAGTCGAACTCTGCCAACCGTTCCACGGGATTCAAAAGCGCCGTCGCCGCCGCGCTCTGCCGGCGCAGTCCAGGACGGGCGGCTACTTTGGCTGCTCGCCCGGTTTCAGGAACACCACTTTCACACCGGCCTTCTTTTCCTCGGGCTTGTTAAACGCATCCATCAATGTCGGCGGCGCGGCGGAGGGCGACGGAACTGGCGCGGGCGCAGTGCCCACGGGCGCGAGCGCCTCGCGCAGCGCGCCTTCCACGAGCGAGGTGCAATGCACTTTCGTCGGCGGCAGCGGGCCGAGGTCTTTCGCGAACTCCTCGCCGCGCATGGCGAGGGCCTCGGCGGCGGTTTTGCCCTTGATGAGTTCCATCGCGAGGGTGGCGGCGGCGATGGCCGTCTCGCAGCCGAAGGACTGGAAGCTGGCGCGGTCAATGACCTTGCGCCCGCCCTCCTCCTTGAACTTCACCCACACGCGGAGCATGTCGCCGCAGTCGGCGTTGCCCACGGTGCCGATGGCGTCGGCGTTGGGCAACTCGCCCATGTTCTGCGGGTTCGCCATCGCGGCGGTGACGCGGGATTGGAAGTCGTCGGTCATAGTTCAAAACTTTGGTAGCAGTGGAGTCGTAGAAAGCACTTCATGAAAGGCCAAGCCAATGAGCGCAAACGTAACCAAAGCGCAAACGCACGACGCAACATACTTCCAGTTTAATCCGGACCTAATTGAGTCCCGCAGGCCAACCCAGAAGAATGCCGGCCCGACAAAAGTCGCGAACGTGATGCCGAAACCACGCAGTGGCCTAGACTCACGCCAAACAAAGCTAGCAAGGTCAAAGACTGCCAAGAGCATGATTACGGCACTGCCGGCCAGCAGGGCGTTCACACCGAACTGCTTCGTCGAAAGGAAAGAGGGCCTCCCGTCGCGTCCTCGGTGCTCTATCGTTGGCAGTTTGAACGGCAATCTCATGGGAAGGTCATTCCACCCGATACCTCGGCAGCTTCGCATCCACCTCCTGCGCCCAGGCGTCAATGCCGCCGCGCAGGAACTTGGCGCGCGTGAAGCCGTGGCCGGCGAAGTAGGCGGCGGCGTCAAGGCTCGCGGTGCCGCTGTGGTCGTAGAAGACCAGCAGCGCGTCGCGCGCGGCGGTGCCCATGAGCGACTGCACCAGCTCCTGGTTCACGAACTCCGCGCCGTCGAGCCGGACGGCGTCCCATTCCTCGCGCGTGCGGATGTCGAAGAGGCGCACGGCCTCGCCACGCGCGCGGCGGTCGGCGACTTCGCGGGGCGTGATTTCAAGCTGCCGGTCCTGCTCGTGGCTGGCCTGGATGTGCGCGATGACCTCCGCGACGTTCAGCCCGCCGTTGCGCTCGCAGAGCTGGCCGAGCGTCTCCGTGGGCTGGAAGCCGCAGCTCGCGCAGCCGCCGAGGTGATACTTGCGGAAGAGCGCCCGCCGCGCGCCGGGATAGGCGGCGAGCACGTCCTGCATGGTCGTCTGCGCGGAAAGTGATTCGGTCAAAGTCACAGGGGAATTAACCACGGATGCATACGGATGGACACGGAATTTCCGAGCAGCACGCGGGAAGTGTTCAGTTTTCAGTAATCAGTGTTCAGTATTCAGACCAGAGCGCGGCGGACACTCACTGAATACTGAAGACTGGTTACTGATCGCTGCGAAAGTCAGAGACTCCTCACGTCGTCTCCTACGAGGATGGGGCAGCTACTTCTTCGGCGTCTGCTCGGTGACGGCCTTGAACATGGCCTCGGCGTCGGGGGCGCTTTCGAGGGCGGCGCGAAAATCCTTGTTGTGAAGCATCTTCGCGATGTTCGCGAGCGTGTGCAGGTGCTTCTGAAACTGGCCCTGCGGCACGAGGAAGAGCATGACGAGCTTGACGGGCTGGTTGTCGAGCGCGTCGAAGTTGATGCCCTTGGTGCTGCGGCCGAACGCGCCGATGACTTCCGGGATGAGGTCGGTGCTGGCGTGCGGGATGCCGATGCCGAAGCCGATGCCGGTGCTCATGGAGTTCTCGCGCTTGCGCACGACGGCGGCGATGGCCTCGCGGTGCTCAGGCTTGATCTTGCCGCAGTGGACGAGGAGGTCGAGCAGCTCGTCAATGGCCTCCCAGCGGTTGGTGGCCTTCAAATCGGGAACGATTTGCTCTTTCCGAAGAATGTCCGCGAGCGTCATACGAGAAAAACCGGAGCCATTTCGCCGGAAGGGTGAAGGTGATTCAAGAACGAATTCCGGCGATGATGCGATTTGACGGGGAGCGCGGCGTTCACGCCGCAGGAAGGTGGACACGGAAGGGAGCTTCAGTATCTCGGGACTTCTCCTTGCGCAAGTCGCTGTCTGCGGCGTGAACGCCGCGCTCCACTTGCGCCCGCGTTCCGCGCGGGACTATGCTCGGCACACAATTTGAGCGAAGCCAGTTCAACCAGCACCCCGAATCCCATGAGCGTCCGCGTCCGTTTTGCCCCCAGTCCCACCGGCTACCTCCACATCGGCGGCGCGCGCACGGCGCTGTTCAACTGGCTCTACGCGCGCCACACCGGCGGCACGTTCGTCCTCCGCATCGAGGACACCGACGCCGCGCGCAACTCGCAGGAGGCGGTGAACGTCATCCTCGACGGCCTGCGCTGGCTGGGCATGGATTGGGACGAAGGTCCGCTCACCGCCGACGCCACCGGCCCGAGCAAGGGCGACCGCGGGCCCTACTTCCAATCGCAGCGAAAGGAGAACTACGCCCGGCGCGTCGAGGCGCTGCTCTCGCACGGCCTGGCTTACGAGAAGGACGGCGCGGTGCGCTTCAAAATGACCCGCGAGCCGGTGCTCATCCGCGACCTCGTCGTGGGTGACGTGACGCGCGCGCTCACGGACCGCGAGGAGGCGGAGCCGGACTTCGTCATCATGCGCTCGGACGGCTCGCCGGTGTTCCACTTCGTCAACGTCGTGGACGACCTCGAAATGGGCATCACCCACGTCATTCGCGGTGAGGACCACCTGAGCAACACCTCCAAGCATGTCGCGCTCTTCCGGGCCTTTGGCGTGGAGCCACCGAAATACGCGCACATCCCGCTCATCCTCAATGGCGACGGCTCCAAGATGTCCAAACGCGACGACGGCGCGGCGCTCACTTACTACACGGAGAACGGCTATGCGCCCGAGGCCGTGCTGAATTATCTCTGCCTGCTGGGCTGGTCGCCGAAGGACGGGCGCGAAGTCATCCCGCTGAAGGAACTCATCGCCGACTTCGACCTGCCGCAAATCCTCCGGCACAACGCCCGCTTCGACCACGAGAAGCTCAAATGGATGAACGGCGAATACCTCCGCGCGATGGCCCCCGACCGCTTCTATGAGATGTCCGTCCACACGCTCGCCCGCGCCGGCGTGGACACGAACCAGTTTCCGACCGCCTACGTGAAGGCCGCGCTGGACACCTGCATGGGCAAGCTGCGCATCTTCACCGAGCTGCCAGCCTACGGCGGCTTCTACTTCACGGAGCAGGTGGCGCTGGACGCGGAGGCAAGGGCCGCGCTCACGCCGGAGGCGCGCGGACGCCTGAAGCGGCTTCGGGACGTCTATGCCGGCCTCGCGGAATTCACCGCCGCGAACCTGGAAGCCGCCTTGAAGGAAACCGCCAAGTCGCTCGGCGTTAAGAACGGCGTGCTCGTGCATCCCGCACGCTTCGCCTGCACCGGCAAGCCCAGCGGTCCGAGCCTTTACCACCTGCTCGAGGTGCTCGGCAAAGACCGCGTGCTGGCGCGCATGGACACGGCGTTGGCGGCGTGAGCTTTGTTTCGGGCGGCACCTTTGCCTTGCCTGCGACAGCACCGGTCTGACGCTCCCGGACAGGAGCGGGCAAGGCGAGGGTTGCCGCACGGCCGGCTATTTTCGTTGCCCGCGTGCGGTGGCGGACTAGAGTGCCACAGCATCCTGAATTGGCATCACCGATGAGTCGCTTTGGCTTGGACACCGAAAGCATCGTCGCGCGGGTGGCGGCCTCGGCCGTTCCGCCGCGCGTGCCAACGGTGCGCCAGTCGCTCTTCATCGGCGGCGTGGGCTTCGGCCTGGTGGGGCTGGCGGCGTTTGGCGTGTGGAGCTTCGGCGGGAAAAGCCTCGCCCCGGCGGTCGGCGAGCCGGGCCTTTACGCGCTGTGCGCGCTGGTGTTCATCGGCCTCGCGGGAATTGTCTTTGGACAGGTCGTCATCGGCCCGGGCGGCACGCCCCGGATTTACGCGCTGTTCACCCTGTCGTTCCTGGCCTACGCGGGCTTGTGGTGCGCGGCGTGGTTCGGCCTGCGCGGTTCGCTGGTCGCGGAAGTGGCGGGCGCGCTGGTGGGGTCGGCGGCGATGGCCGGGACGCTGGCGTGGGGTTTCGGTGCCAGCCGCGAGTTCCTGCGGGTGGCGACGGCGCTGATCCTCCTGAACGCGCTGGGTTACTTCCTCGGTGAAATCTGGTGGCGCTGGCTGCCCGGCGAGGGCGGGGCGCAGTTGCTGGGGAACCTCCTCAACCGTCCGCAGCGCGTCCTGCTCGCGCAGCTCGGCTGGGGCCTGATCTTCGGGGGTTGCTTTGGCGCGGGCATCGGCTACGCGCTGTTCCTCTGCCAGCATGAGGTGCGCGCGCGACTGCGCACGGGAATTCCGCTGAAGACCGGGGGCTGAATCCGGCTTGGGCGTCGCCTCCGGGTCCCACCGCTGTTCCGGCTCCGCAGCGGGCATGGAGCGAGGCAGAGCAGGCGGAAACGCCGTTTGACACCCCTGCGGCCGGGCCGTATATGTCCGCCCGTCGGTTGCTCAAACCCAAAACTCGAAAAAACTATGCCCATCGCCGTCGGAACCAAAGCCCCTGATTTCTCCCTCAAGTCCAAGAACGCCGCCGGCGTCAGCGACGTGAAGCTCTCCGCCAACCTCGGCCAGAAGAACACCGTCATCCTCTTCTTCCCGCTCGCCTTCACCGGCGTCTGCACCACCGAGATGTGCGACCTCACCGCCGGCCTCTCCGCCTACTCCGGCCTGAACGCCGAGGTCATCGCCATCAGCGTGGACAGCCCGTTCGCGCAGGAGGCGTGGGCCGAGAAGAACAAGATCGGCATCACCCTCGCCAGCGACCTCAACAAGCAGACCGCCACCAACTACGGCGTGCTGCTGCCCGACCTCGCCGGCTTCGGTGCCGTCAGCGCCCGCGCCGCCTTCGTCGTGGACAAGGCCGGCATTGTCCAATACAGCGAACAGACCGCGACCGTGAAGGATCTGCCCAACTTCGCCGCCGTGAAGGACTGCCTGGCCAAGCTTCAGTAACCCACGCCGGCCTCGATCCGTCCAAGAACCCACCATGAAAACCCTCTCCCTCCTCTGTGCCGTCGCCGGACTCGCCTTCACGGGCCTGACCGCCGCCGCGGCGGACCTCAAGGCCGGCGATGCCGCCCCGAACTTCAAGCTCCAGGGCAGCGACGGCAAGACCTACAGCCTCGCCGACTTCAAGGGCAAGCAGGCCGTTGTCATCGCGTGGTTCCCGAAGGCCTTCACCGGTGGCTGCACGGCCGAGTGCAAGCACCTCAAGGCCGAGGGCAACGCGTTGAAGAAGTTCGACGTGGCCTACTTCACCGCCAGCGTGGACGCGCACGAGGGCGAGAAGGGCAACGCGGCCTTCGCCAAGTCCCTCGCCCTCGACTACGCCATCCTCAGCGACCCCAGGAAGGAATTCGCCCGGGCGCTCGGCGTCCTCAACGAGCGCGGCATGGCGTCACGCTGGACCTACTACATCGGCAAGGATGGCAAGATCCTCCATGTGGACAAGGCGGTGAAGCCCGCCAGTGCCGCCACCGACATCGCCGCCAAGCTGAAGGAACTCGGGGTGGCGCAGAAGAAGTAAGCGCCAAGATCGTTCTCGCAATCCCCGTCCTCGCAAGAGGGCGGGGATTTTTTTGGCAGCGCCGAGCATCGCTCGGCAGGAGCGCGGCTCTCCGAGCCGCAGCCGGCTGGAGGCCAATGGACGGTTCCGATGAACCCGAACCCGTCGCCACTTCGCTGCTTGCTGCGGCTTGAAAAGCCGCGCTCCTGACGCAATGCCGAGCAGCACTCGGCGCTCCGGTTTTACGTCGTCGGCGCCGGCGCGGGCGGCGGATTCGCCGGCTCGTTCGGCTCCGGCGTCTCGCCCGGCAACGTCTCGTAACTCAGCCCATAGCTCCGCATCACGTCCCGCGCCGTGCCCGCCTCCAGCTTGCGCGTGCTGTGCCGCAGCTCGTCCACCAGATCATCCACCACCACCTGCGCCTGCGGACGCGCCACGCGCAGCTTCTCCAGCAACGCCTGCAAGTCCCGGTCCACCGGCGTCACCTCGCCGCGCTCGCGCACCGCGTCCGTCAGCTTCGTTTGCAGCTCCGCCGCGCTCGGGTTCGCCATCGCCGGGAAGCCCATCGCCACCGCCGCCGCGTCCCCGGCGATCAGCTCCTGCGCCACCGTGCGACGCTCCTCCTGCGTGCCCAGCGACGGCAGCTCCGCGCTGTGGTTGAGCTTGTGGCAGTCCAGCACCGCCACCGAATGCTTCAGCCGGAACGTCCGCCGGCCCAGCACCGCCACGTAATCCCGCACATAAGTGTCCAGCGCGTCCTCCGCCGTCTGCGCCTCGCCCACCTCCTTCGTCACCTTGCCCTCGGCGAGCTGGCGCTGCGTGACCAGGCTGGCAAACCCCGGCACCGTCGTCTCCCCGACCGTCCGGTCGTTCAGGAACGTCGTCGCCGCCGTGACCACGCCGGCGGGGATGTAAGTGATCCCCTTGGCCGTGTCTGCGGCGGCGGTGCGGATCGCGGTGGACATGAACGCCGCGCGGGCGTCATCCGATTCTGGAACTCTCATCCTTGGCATAGTTTTGTTTCCTCTCTGGTTTTTGGTTTTGGTTCACACCTGCATTGGCCCGGAGAACTCCCCGGCGGACAGCACACCTCGCCACTCAGCGACGCTGCGGAACCGACGGGAAACTTTCTCTGGGACGGTGCTCTTGTGCCCGAACGCATTGACCCCTGCAAGATAATTTTGGCTTTCGCCTGTTGAAACCCGCTTCCGGCTTGGGTAGAAACAAAGCCATGCAGCCCAAGGATTATGTTTTGAAGAGCGCAAATTCACCCCTACCCCCAAGCGAGCCAGATCAGTTGTGCGTTTGGGCCTTCGATTTAGGCAAAGGCTCCATCGGCGAAGCCGTGCGCGTCGGAGCGACCTTCAAGCACAAGGCATCGCTATTGATCCCGGGCGACTTCGCCGAAACCCGCACGGCGCGTGACCGCCGCCGGATGTGGCGCACGCGGCAGGCGCACCTGGCCCGCGAGCAATGGCTGCGGGAGGTGTTTCAAGCCGCCGGACTGCCGGTGCTATACGGACGCAACTATGACGCGAAGACGGGCGACTGGAAACCGGGTGAGCTGGGCGACCCCCGCCTGGAGCGCGAGTTTCCTCCGAGGGGCGAAGCGACCTGCTACACGTCCTGTTTGCTCCGCATCAAGTTGCTGCGTGGCGAGAAGCTTGAACCGTGGCAGGTTTTCAAAGCGTTCCACTCAGCCATTCAGCGACGCGGCTACGACCCGGACATCCCGTGGAAGACGCGGGAAGCGCGGCGAAAGAATGAACGCGATGCGGAAGACGATGAGGCCGGCACCGAGCAGCGAATGCGGGACTTTGAGAAGGCGCTGCACGAGATGGCTCCCAGCCAGCCGGACTACCGGTTCCCCGCCTACTTTGATGCTTGGAAGATGGGGCTTTGGAATCCCGCGCAGCCCGCCGCCGACCCAAAGCTACGGGTGGACTGCAACGCGGAAACGACGCGCAACCAGATCGTCCCGCGCAAACTGGTCGAGGCGGAAATCCGCCGCATGGTGGACGGCGCGGCCAAGCACTATCCGGCGCTCGCAGGCAAGGCCGAGCATCTGCTCTACGGCCCTGCGCAGAAGCCTTATGCCTCCTACAATACCAACCCAAACAAGACACCGTTTCTGCGGGAGGGTGCCGCAACTGACTGGCAGGGTGTCGTAGGCCAAAAGATTCCCCGCTTTGACAACCGAATCATTGCCAAATGTGCGGTGATCCCTCGCCTGAATGTCTGCAAACTGCGCGAGGGCGAGAAAGGCCAGCCGCATCCTCAGTCATTGGTGGCCGTGGAAGTGGCCTTTCTGATGAAGCTCAAGAATCTGCGCTTTCAGCGGGCTCACCAACAGCAGTCCCTTTCGGCAGCCGAGATTCGCGCCATCCACGATGACCCGAGGCGGAAGAATTGGGCAATCACAAGGGCTGCGTGGAAGAAGTATTGCGCCGGAATCGGCGCAGTGCCTCTGCCTGGCCACGAGGAAATTGAATCGCCTCGTTTTTCCGGTCGCAGTCGCTTCTGTCGGCCAGCGCTTGAAATACTCAAGCGACTGATCCTTTCCGGCCAAAAGCCCTCGGCGTTCTTGTGCGATGAACTGGTCCGCTTGAACGGAAACAAGGATCCGCACAAAGGACTCGTGGAATCCGACCTAAAATTTCTCCGCGAGATGGCGGAGAGTAACGACACTTGGGACGGCCTCTACATCCCCAACCAACAGCTCGATGCCCTGGCGCAGTCTTCGGCTGATCCCGACGAAGCCATTCAGCGGCTCATCGGGCAGCAGAATGACCCCGTGGTGCGTCATCGGCTCGACACCTTCGCCAAGCGGCTCAAGGCGCTCGACGTGCATGGACGCCCAGACCATGTCGTGCTCGAATTTGTGCGCGAGGATTTCATGGGCAAGAAGGCCAAAATAGAATTGTCCAAGTTCATGCGTGATCGGGCCGAGGAGCGGAAGAAAGCGCGTGAGGAGGCGGCGAAGGCCGGGGCAACCGAGAAATCTGCCGGCTTCAAGCTGGAGCTGTTGCGGGCGCAAGGCGGCCGCTGCCTCTATACCGATGCGGGCCTGGAGCCTTCACGGCTGGACGAATATGAAATTGAGCACATCGTTCCAGAGTCTCGCGGCGGGCCTGATTCGCTCATTAACAAGGTGCTCACCACCAAGGCAGCCAACCGGGAGAAAGCCGACCGCACGCCTTACGAATGGCTGTCTGCTACTGCTGGCTGGGACGCTTACGTGAATCGGGTGCGCTCCCGTTCACTCGCGTTGCGGAACAAGAAGGTGCAACTGCTCATCTCGCCGAATGCAGAGGACCTCGCCGAGCGCTACACGGCCCTCGCGGAGACCGCGTGGATTGCCAAGCTCGCTCAGACCATCGTCGGCCTGCACTTCGGCTGGCGAAACGGGGTGGACTACAGCGGGCCGCAAGCGATCAAGCGCGTGCTCGTCGTTTCGGGCGGACTGACGGGGCGCATCCGCCGCCGCTATGGGTTGAACCGCATCTTGAATCCGAACGCGGCAGACGAGGAGGAAGCGGAGAAGAAGAACCGCAACGACGACCGCCACCACGCCCTGGATGCGATGGTGATCAGTTTCCTCAACCCTCAAAAGGTGGAGCCTAAACTGCCGGACGGGGTGCATCGCGAGTTCTTCGCCAAGGCGATCGCGGACGTGATGCCGCAGAACCTCTGCTACGAAAAGCCTGCGCTGGCGGAGACGATTTATGGCGCACGCGGTGCCGATGCCGAGCGGGTCATTGTTCAGCGCGTCGAGTTGTTCAAGCTGGCGATGAAGGGCATCGCTCCGGGAAAGACGAAGTTCGATCCCGACTATTTGGCAAAGCAAATCCAGTGGGTGCGGGATGGGCACGTTCAGCGGAAGCTTGCGGAGTTTCACGCCACTTCGCCCGATGAGGCCAAGTGGAAGGCATTCTGCGAAAACTTCCGTCTCGCCGGGAAGAATGGCTCGCCTGGCAGCCTCGTGCGGCGGGTTCTAATGCGTGTCGGTTCTCCAACGGAGTTCAAGGATCTCTCCAAGGACGGCACGGGGGCGTGGCGCAAGCGCAAGAAGGACCATCGCGGCCAGATTGTGGTAGCTGAATCCGGCGATAGTTGGCGGGTTCTTCCCGTCTATGTGTTTGAGTCATCCACCCAAAAACTGGCGTCGTTCAAACAGGCGTATCCAGACGGGAAGACTCTTGGTTTCTTCCAAAGCGGCTGCCTTGTGACCGTTTCCAGCGAAGTTTTGCATCGCAAGAAGCCATTGCCGGCCGGAACCTACAAACTGCGGACACTTCGCGATGACGGCTACGTTCAAATTGAGGACCAGCAAGGCAGAACCTATCCGGATTGGCCGTTGTATGGGCTGGCCAATATGATTGCCGCCGGCTTCCGGCGGGCTGATTGAGCCATGAGCCACCACATCTTCCATCCGGGCTGGCCGCCTTCACCCGGCACTCCGGGATTTGAAATGCCAGTTCCCAATTCGAAATTCCAAATCGCAAACGCGGCGAAACGGCGCAGACGACGGGCGATTTCAAATCGCGGATGGCAAATTGCACAGCCGGCGGCGGATGGATTGAGCGGTCGCGACTCGCTGGAATCCGTCTGAAATCTGAAATTGCAGATCTCAAATCACCCTCCCCATGACTTACGCGCGCTTTGAAGACGTGCCGGTGTGGCAGAAGGCCGCCGAATTGTATGAGCTAACCGAGGAACTGCTGGAGCATGAGGGCTTCCCCGCCACGCGCGGCTTCCGCGACCAGCTCGACCGTGCGGCGCTTTCCGTCTCCAACAACATCGCCGAGGGCTTCGAGCGCGGGACGACCAACGAGCTGCTGGCCTTCCTCTACATCGCCCGCGGCTCGGCGGGCGAGGTGCGCTCCATGCTCACGCTGAAGGAGCGTCGCGCGCGGAAGGCGGGCTGGCCCGAGGATTTGAGATCTCAAATTTCAAATCTCAAAGCCATCGCCGAGTCTTGCTCCCGGCAGATCCGGGGCTGGGCCGACTCGCTGCAAAACTCGGACATCAAGGGCCAGCGCCACCTGAATGATCGCGTGCGCGCGGAAGGCGAGCAGAAGCAGAAGGCGGCGGAGTTTCAGAAGCAACTGCTGCGCGGCCTCCCGGCCAGCCATCCGCTGCGGCGCGAGGCGGAGGAGCGGGGAAAAATCTGAAATCTCAAATTTGAAATCCCAAAGCCATGAGCCACCACATCCTCCACGTCTTCCAGCATGGCGCGTTGCTGTCCAAGGAGCGCGGGTTCATCACCTGCAAGGCAGACGACCAGCCGGTGCGGCGGCTGCCACATGGGGACATCCGGGCGGTCATCATCGCGGCGCGCGGGGTGACGCTCACGAGCCATTTCCTCTCTGCCATCCTAGAGGGGGACGGCATTGTGCTGCATTGCGACGAGGCGTATCAGCCCTGCGGGATGACGGCTCCACTGGCGCGCATTGTGGACACGCAGGCATTCCTGAATCAGAACGCCCAGCCGGCGCGACTCAACGCGCGGTTATGGCAGGAGATGTTGCGGGGCAAGACGGCCAATCAGGCGCATGTCTTGCAGAGCAAGAACCTCCGGTCGGCGCATCTGGAGCTGGCGTTGCGGACGGAGGAGTTCGACGAGAGCAACTGCGCGCGGCGCTACTGGCAGTTGTATTTTCCGTCCATCGGCTGGGGCGGGAGCAAGCGGGACCGCAAGGCGGATTCGCCGCCCAACCAAATGCTCAATTACGGCTACGCGGTGCTGGCGGCGTTGTGTCATCGCAGCCTCGTCATCCACGGTCTCTCGCCGCTGCTGGGCGTGCAGCACAAGCCCCGGTATCGGGCGCATCCGCTGGTGTATGATCTGATGGAGCCGTTCCGCCCGGCGGTGGATTTGATGCTGGCGGCGTTCATGGTGTCGCCGGACGTGACGATGCGCGCGTGGTGCAAGCATGTCGGCACGCAACTGCGCGAGACACGCGTCCGGCACGGCCAATACTCGCTCAAGCTGATGGATGCGATTGACGCAAGCGCGAACTCGCTGGCACGCAGCTACGCGACGAAGGATGCGGAGGCGTTCTGGGTGCCGGAACTGGCGGCGGCGTGAAGATTTGAAATTGCAGATCGGAGATTTCAGATGACGCACAGTCCCTATCGCATGGGATGGATACTCGCCATGTTTGACCTGCCAGTGATGACCGACGAGGAACGCCGGGCGGCCACCCGTTTCCGCAACGACTTGCTGGACCACGGCTACTTGATGATCCAGTTCTCCGTCTATGCGCGGCCTTGTGTGACCTATGACCTGCTGGACGCGCAGATCGAGAAGGTCAAGGGCTTCATCCCCACCGCCGGAAATGTGCGGCTCATCTTTCTGACGGACGAGCAATGGAAGCGGAGTCATACCGTCATCGGCGGAAACTATGCGGATGCGCAGAAGCAGGGCGAACTGCCGCTCGGTGAAGGCGCGGCCCCGCCTCCGGCCACCGGGCCGAAACTCGCGCGGAAGAATAACCGGGAGAAAGACCCGAAGATTCCGGGTCAGGTGGAGTTCTGGGAATAAAAGAGCGGCGCTGCAACGTGCTAGGCAGTGGTTGCAGCGCCGCCGAATCAGTTAAGACTTCTTCCCCCCGGAAGAGCTGACTTAAACCTGCGCAAACCCTAATTTTTCAACCCGTTCCGTCAAGCCTAGTTTAAGCCGCTCTTCCGGGGGGGGAAGGCAAAACACCCGGTTTTGCTGGGGTTTTCGCGTGTTTAGTTTAAGCCGCTCTTCCGGGGGGGGAAGGCAAAACAACCGTTACGACAGGTGCGTGCCGACTTACAGTTTAAGCCGCTCTTCCGGGGGGGGAAGGCAAAACACAAGGCAATGCGTCTCGAAATCCTTGTTGAGTTTAAGCCGCTCTTCCGGGGGGGGAAGGCAAAACAGAAAGTTGCTGTTGGTCACGGCTTTGCCTAGTTTAAGCCGCTCTTCCGGGGGGGGAAGGCAAAACCTTGGCCTCGCGCTCCTGCCGGCGCACTTCAGTTTAAGCCGCTCTTCCGGGGGGGGAAGGCAAAACGCCGAGTTCGGCGTAGAGTTTTGCGCGTTCAGTTTAAGCCGCTCTTCCGGGGGGGGAAGGCAAAACATAGATTCTGTCGCGGACTTGCAACTCACGAGTTTAAGCCGCTCTTCCGGGGGGGGAAGGCAAAACGTTCTTTATCTCAACAATCCGTCTCAGCTTAGTTTAAGCCGCTCTTCCGGGGGGGGAAGGCAAAACCCCGCAAAATGTGAACGTCTTCCTCCCACCAGTTTAAGCCGCTCTTCCGGGGGGGGAAGGCAAAACTTCTTACTCGCACAGTTCGGCAGCGAGTAAGTTTAAGCCGCTCTTCCGGGGGGGGAAGGCAAAACAGGATTTCAAGTATTGGCACGCGGCGTGCAAGTTTAAGCCGCTCTTCCGGGGGGGGAAGGCAAAACACTCGGGGGTGCCGGGCGCCACCGCCTGCGAGTTTAAGCCGCTCTTCCGGGGGGGGAAGGCAAAACCCAGCGAGCAGCGCGTAGCTGGCCAGCGCGAGTTTAAGCCGCTCTTCCGGGGGGGGAAGGCAAAACTTCCTTTCCGCCCTCAAAATGTGAACGTCCAGTTTAAGCCGCTCTTCCGGGGGGGGAAGGCAAAACTTTGATCCAATTGAAAACTCCGAGCTGCCAAGTTTAAGCCGCTCTTCCGGGGGGGGAAGGCAAAACAGACAAAGCTCTCGCCCCCGCAGTCCATCCAGTTTAAGCCGCTCTTCCGGGGGGGGAAGGCAAAACGCGCTTGGCCGTTTCGAGTTCAGCGGCTATAGTTTAAGCCGCTCTTCCGGGGGGGGAAGGCAAAACACTACATTGACGATAGCGCGGCCACGTTCCAGTTTAAGCCGCTCTTCCGGGGGGGGAAGGCAAAACCGCTTAAACTCTCCGACTTTTCCGCCGCCAAGTTTAAGCCGCTCTTCCGGGGGGGGAAGGCAAAACGCTTGGTGGCGTGTGCCAGAACCTTGTTCCAGTTTAAGCCGCTCTTCCGGGGGGGGAAGGCAAAACCTCGGCGTTGAGCGGTTGTCCGCTCTATGCAGTTTAAGCCGCTCTTCCGGGGGGGGAAGGCAAAACCAGGCAATCGCCGCTGCGGGCACGTCTCCTAGTTTAAGCCGCTCTTCCGGGGGGGGAAGGCAAAACCTGGCACTTGCCAGCTTGTCCGCAGAGCGAAGTTTAAGCCGCTCTTCCGGGGGGGGAAGGCAAAACGCCCAAACCTTCGCTCGCTTGCTCATTGCTAGTTTAAGCCGCTCTTCCGGGGGGGGAAGGCAAAACCATTCTGCCGTAGTGGTGATTCCATGCCTCAGTTTAAGCCGCTCTTCCGGGGGGGGAAGGCAAAACCAGATGGCGCAGGCCATCGCGCAGGCGCTGAGTTTAAGCCGCTCTTCCGGGGGGGGAAGGCAAAACTCATACTGCGCGCGCACATCCACGGGCACCAGTTTAAGCCGCTCTTCCGGGGGGGGAAGGCAAAACCACCTGGTTGAAACGCAAAATCGCCCCATGAGTTTAAGCCGCTCTTCCGGGGGGGGAAGGCAAAACACAAATTTGCCGTTCGAGAGGAACAGGTAGAGTTTAAGCCGCTCTTCCGGGGGGGGAAGGCAAAATACTTCGGACCGAACCAAGAGTCCGGCTCGTCGGGATCCTCGACCCATCGTCCAAGACTGTCTCTTTTTGCGCATCTTTGCGCTCTTTCGCGGCAAAAACCGGATGTTCTATCACAAGTGTCTCATTTACAATTCGTTAAGCACGATAACCACACGCAGGATGCCGTTTTCCCCTCCGTCGAACGCCCATTTTCCCGGCGGAATGGGGTTTCGACGGCGTCGAATCCGGGTTTTGCCGGCAAAATGCCAATCCGACGGCGTCGAATCGGCGTTCCGGCGACAGAATGAGCATCCGATGCGGTCGGATGAGCGTTTGGGTGGGAGAATGACGATCCGACGGACGGGGGAAGCCCGTTTTCCCGATAGAATGCCGATTCGACGGGGGCGAAATCGGCTCAACCTGGCGGGAGCGGGGTTCGACGACGTCGAACGGGGGTCTCGGCACAAGGCGGCGGGTTTCGACATGCGGGAAGCGGCGTCGGGCAGGGTAGGAACCGGGTCTCGCAGGTGGGGAATGGGGGCTCGGGCGGCAGGTGTGGTTCCGCACGCGGAGAGACAGGGGCATCGCGGAGTGATGCAGTGGAGCGCGGCCAGGAAGCCGTTTCCAGTCCGCATCACCCATTGTCACCACATGCCAAAAGGGCTGCCTGCTGAAGCGGCATCAAATGCCGTGCTTCCCAGTCATTTCCGCAAGCCCGCCGGCACCGGGAGGAAGGACTTGAAGCTGATGCCCTCCGGCGTCCCCGTGGTGGCCTGAACGGTGTAGCCAAAGTATTTCGCAATCGCCTCAAACGGCGGGAGCAGCGAGAAGTCCACGAGGTTCTTGAGCGGCTGGAGCGCGGGCAGCGGCGCGCCGGCCCCGGCGAGCGGCGAGGCGAACATCTTCTCCAGCGCGCCGGGGTCTTTCCGCAGCGATTCCAGGAGCAGGCGCAGGGTCTCGGTCTGGTTCTCATACGCGAACCAGCCGGTGTTGAAACCGCCGACCTTTTGCCCGGCCTCGGCGAGACCGGGCACGTCACTCAGCGGCTTGCCCTGGGCCTCGCCGCGCAGGGCCTCCTCCAGCATCGCGGCGTCCGTGGCCACGGCGAGATAGCCGCCCGTGGTGGAGAAGCTCATCCCCCCCTTGCCGCCGGGGGCCGGCAGCCCCGGCAGTGGCGCGAGGCTGTAAATCTTGCGGCCAAGAAACTCGCGCTCCTTCGGCGGCAGCGGGTTGATGGTGAGCAGCGCCTGCAGCAGCGCCTCCGGTTTCGGCGAGCCGACGAGGAACAACGTGGGCGGGGAGCTGAGGTCGCCGACGGCGGTCCCGCGCGGGGCCTTCTGGATGGTGACGAAATCCGCGCCGAGGTTGCCGAAGACCTGCTTGCGCAGGTCGAAGTTCGGATCCTTGTCCTTGCCGACGTTCTCGATCATCAGCGTGAGGATGCCGGCCATCTGCGGGTTGAGGTCGGTGATGATGCGTTCGAGGGCGGCGAAGGCCTTCTGCCCGTCGAGCCGGACGCGCGTGAACTTCGACACATCCCCGCCGACCGTCGGCAGCGGCCCGGCCTCCTTTGGCTCCGGCGCGAGCAGGCTGACCAACCCCTTGCGCCGGGCCTGCGGGGCCTGGATGAACAGCTCGACCTGCGTGCCCTCGGGGAGCTGGCGCGCGGCCATGACGACGCCGTCCAAGCCGCTGAGTCCCAACGCGTCTAGGATGCGCCCGGGCGCGATGGCGAGCGGGTTGCCCGCCTGCTGCGGCGCGGGCATTTTGGCCAGCACGGCGGCGAAGCCCTTCACATTGATCCAGCCGAAGGCGTGCGCGTCGCGGCCCACGGTGGTGCGCGCCCGCTCGAACTCGGGCGTCTCGTCCAGCCCCGCGCCCGCGCCGTCCTGCCGGGCGAGAATTTTCTCCAGCGCCTTGGTGCTCTCGCTGAGGAGCAACAACGAACCGGACTGGCCGACATAGGGCTGGGACTTCTTCTTCGCGGGCGCGTCGTCGTCCTGCTTCGGCGCTTCTTTGGCGAGCGTGCGCGCGAACTTCACGCCGCGCACGGTCTCGCGCTGGATGGTCTTGCCGGCGTCGGCATCGCGCTTCTCACAGCGCTCGATGAAATCCTTGAGCTGCTTGGCCTGGTCCTTCACGTCGAGCAAAAACGCCAGCTCCGGCTCGGTGGCGGGATCCCCCTGCCAGTCCCCGCGCATCACGGCGAACGTGACCTGTCCGCTGATGAGCGGCTTGAACTCGGCCCAGTCCTTCTCGAAATTCTTCTCCTGCTCGCCGATCAGTTCGCGCAGCTTCTGCTCGAACTTCTCCACGAACGGCTTCATGGCCGGGTCGCGCCAGAGCTGGGCGAAGGGGATGTCCTTCGCGGCGGCGGCGGCCCGCTCCCAGTCGGGGATGGTCAGCATGACCAGCGTGTCGGCGGGCAGGAGCTTCTCGGCGGGCGCGACGGCGGCATTGCCCGGCAGCAGCAGCGCCAAGGCCAGGGCGAGGGACAAGCAGAGGGAAGTGCGTTTCATACGAGGAGGGATGCGCGGCAGTTGCGGAGAGAACCCGCGAGCGGGGCGTTGGGTTTCAGATGGTTCTGCGTGCGGGGGTTGTAGGGGGAACCGGGCTGGTTGGCAAGCCACGCCGCGCCACGCCGCGCCCGGCTGTTTTGCCGCTTGCGCCATCGCCGCGCGCCGTTACCTTCCCGCGCCATGCTTTTGGAATTCACGAAGATGAACGGCGCGGGCAACGACTTCATCCTTGCTGACAACCGCACCGGACACATCCGCCTGACGCCCGAACAGGTCGCGCATCTCTGCCATCGCCAGCGCGGCATCGGCGCGGATGGCGTGATGCTCCTGATCCCCTGCCCTTCCGGGAAGGCCGACTGGGCGTGGGAGTTCTGGAACAGCGATGGCAGCCGCGCCGAGATGTGCGGCAACGGGGCGCGCTGTTTCGCCCGCTACCTCCAGCGGCTCACGGGCGCGACCGGCAGCCTGACCTTCGAGACCGTCGCGGGCGTCATCACCGCGAGCTTCCAAGGCGAGCGCGTGACGGTGAACCTCACCGCGCCGCACAGCCTGCGGCTCAACGAGCAAGTCCCGCTCTCCACCGGCTCCACTGCGATCCACTCCCTCAACACCGGTGTCCCGCACGCCGTGCTCTTCGTGCCTGACGCGGACCAGGCGATGGTGAACCAGCTCGGGGCCGAAGTCCGCCACCACGCGCATTTCAAGCCCAAGGGCACCAACGTGAACTTCGCCCAGGTGCTCGGGCCGAACCACATTCGCGTCCGCACCTACGAGCGCGGCGTCGAGGGCGAGACGCTCGCCTGCGGCACCGGCGTGAGCGCGGCGGCGATGATCGCCTCGCGCGTGCAAGGCTTCACCTCGCCCGTGAAGGTGCTGGTGCAGGGCGGCGACACGCTGGAAGTGAGCTTCAAGCAGGACGGCGACGGCTTCTCCGATGTGCGCCTGAACGGCCCGGCGGATTTCTCTTTCGAGGGCCGCGTGGAAGTCTGATCAAAGGGCCGCGCTGCTGCGCGGCCTCGGCTTGCTGGGGTGCATGGTGGCCGACCAGCAGGTCGGCCCTACCGGCTCTACGCCAGCAGTCCCGGCACGACCTTCCCCGCGATGTCCGTCAGCCGGTGCTCGCGCGCCTGGAACTTGTAGGTCAGCCGCAGATGGTCAATGCCCAGCGCGTGCAGCATCGTCGCGTGCAGGTCATGCACATGGACCGGGCTGTCCACCACGTTGTAGCCGAACTCGTCCGTCGCGCCATGCACCGCACCGGCCCTGAAGCCGCCACCGGCGACCCACGACGTGAACGCCCGCATCTGGTGGTCGCGCCCGTAGTTCTCCGACTTCGCATCGCCCTGCGCCATCGGGGTGCGGCCAAACTCGCCTGACCACACGACGATGGTGTCCTTCAGCAGTCCGCGCTGCTTCAAGTCCCGCAGCAGCCCGGCGCACGGCTGGTCCACCTTCTTGCACTCCTGAATCATGCGGCCCTGGATGCCATCGTGGTGATCCCAGCCGCGATGGTAGAGCTGGATGAACCGCACCCCGCGCTCCGCCAGCCGGCGCGCGAGCAGGCAGTTCGCCGCGAACGTGCCCGGCTTGCGCGCGTCCTCGCCATACAACTCGAAGGCACTCTTCGGCTCGCGCGAAAGGTCCGTCAGCTCCGGCACGCTCGTCTGCATCCGGCAGGCCATCTCGTATTGGGCGATGCGCGTGGCGATCTCGGGGTCGCCGACCGTCTCCAGCCGCGACTGGTTCAGCTCCCGCACGCTGTCGAGGATGCGCCGCCGCATCGCGCTGTTCATGCCCGCCGGGTTGTCCAAGTAGAACACCGGTTCGCCCGGCGAACGAAGCTGCACGCCCTGATGAATCGTCGGCAGAAACCCGCTCGTCCAGTAACGCGCCTTCACGTTCTGGTCCTGGCCCTGGCCCGAGAGCAGCGCCAGGTAGGCGGGCAGGTTCTCGTTCTCGCTGCCGAGGCCGTAGGAGAGCCAGGCGCCCATCGCGGGCCGGCCCGGCAACGGATGCCCCGTCTGCATGAACGTCACGCCGGGGTCGTGGTTGATGGCGTCGGTCTGCATCGAGCGGATGACCGTGACCTCGTCCATCACTTTCCGCATATGCGGCAGCAGGTCGCTGACCTCGACGCCCGCCTTGCCGCACTTCGCGAACTTCCGGTGCGTGCCGAGGATGACCAGCGGCGCGCCTTGGAGCTGCGCCACTCGCTCGCCCTTCGTCAGGCTCTCAGGCATCGGCTTGCCCCAGAGCTTGTTCAGCCTCGGCTTCGGATCGAGCGACTCGAATTGGGATGGCCCGCCGCCCATGAACAGGAAGATGACGCGCTTGGCGCGCGGCGGAACATGGAGTTCCTTCAAGACGCCGCGTGGTGCTGGTGCGGCCGCTCCATTCAGCAAGCCTGCGGCTTGAAGGAAGCCCAGCGCGCCGAAGCCGAACGCGCCGCGTTGCATGAACGCACGCCGTGTCCAAGCCGACGGGGAGGGAGGGATGATGCGCGCGGCAGGATTCATTCCTTCGTCAGCGTTTCATCCAGGTTCAGCAGCGCGTTGCACACGCACAGCCACGCGGCGTGCTGCGCCACATCCAATTTGGAAGGCCGCTCGGACTCACCCACGGACACCAGCTTCTTCGCCGCCGCCGGATCAGTTCGGTAATGCCGCAGCGAATCCGCTTGCAGCGCGAGCAAAGTGGCGGCCTCGCGCCCGGTTGGTTGCCGCGCCAGCACGAGCCGGAAAGCACGGTCTAGCCGGGCCTGGTCGTCCAGCCCGTCCGCCAGCAGGAGCCGCTGGGCCAGCACCCGCGCGCACTCGACGAGCAGTGTCTCGTTCAGCAACGCCAGCGCCTGCGTCGGCGTGTTCGTCACCGGACGCCGGGCGGTGCAGACATCCCGCGTCGGCGCGTCCATCACGGCGAGATACGGATGCAGCACCGAGCGCTTCCAGAACATGTAAACGCCGCGCCGATACAGTTCCCCGTCATGGTCCTGGATGTATTTCAAGCTCTCCCCGAACGCAAACTCGCGCCACAAATCCGGTCCCGGCTGATACGACAGCACGCTGCGGCCCTCGGGCGAGCGGTTGCGGTCCAGCAGCCCGCTCGCGGCCAGCGCCGTGTCGCGGATGAACTCCGCCGGCAGCCGGAAACGCGGACCGCGGGCGAGCCAGCGGTTCTCCGGATCATCCGCGCGGAGGCGGAAAAAGTGTTCCGTCTTCGGTGTCCAGTGTTCCGTGGGGCGGCCTGCCTTCGGACTGATTACTGAATACTGATTACTGAACCCTGGTCCCGACGCCTGCCGATACGTCGCGCTGGTCACGATCAGCCGCAGCACCGCCTTCACATCCCACCCGCTGTCCATGAAGCGCACCGCCAGCCAGTCCAGCAACTCCGGATGCGTGGGCGGCTCACCCTGCGCGCCAAAATCTTCGGATGACTTCACGATGCCCGTGCCAAAGACCATTTGCCAAAGCCGGTTCACCGTGACGCGGGCCGTCAGCGGATTCTCGCGCGACACCAGCCAGCGCGCGAGCGCAAGGCGATTTGCGGGGGTGTCTGACGGCAGCGTGCCGAACACCGCCGGGATCGCCGCCGTGACCAGTTCGCCTTTCCGCCGGTAGTCGCCGCGCAGGAGCAGATGCGTCGGCACGCGGTCCGTGCTCTCGGCCATGATGCGCATCTGCGAGCTGCCGCGCGCCGCCTCCGTCTGCCGGGCCATGGCGATCTCCACGGCGTTCTGCGCCGCGTCAATCTCCGGCACATGCAGCTCACGAAACGTGCGCCGCACGGCGAACAGGTCGTTCGTCGAGCGCTTGGCGGGCGGGATGTCGAGCGTCTTGCTCTCCAGATAGTTTTCCACGCGCACGCGGTGGTTCGCCAGTTCGCCCGCCCCGAAGGTGATGGTCTCGTTGGTGCCGCCGGGAGCCAGTTGCACCAGCAGGCGATGCCGGCCCGCCGGCACGCGGACATGGAACTGCTTCGCTGCCCCGAGGTTTTCGGCATCGCGGCCGGAGACGTGAACCAGCCGCTCGTTCAGCCACACCTTCGCCGACACGTTCGTGTCCACCCGGCAGCGCACAATGCCGGCGGCCACCGTGGTCAGATCGCGCTGGAGATAGAAGAGGCCCCCACGCGCCGGAAACTTGACCTGGTTCGTCGCCGCCTCCGCAAGCGGTGTCCACGCGACCAGTTTGGCCGCCGCGCGATCCCGCAGCGCCTGTGCCCGCTCGGGCGGCAGCAGTTCACCCTCGACGCCGGAGCGCGGAAATGGACCCGCCAGCCGCCACTCGCCGAACCGCACTGGGGCCAGCTTCGTCTCGCGCATCCGCTGTTCCCACGCGGTCTGGACGCGCTCCCAACCGGCGTGCGGCTCATAGTAGAGTTTGCGCAGCGCGGCCTGGGCGCGCTGTAGCTCCGCCTCGGCGGCGAGGAGCCGGTCGTGCAGGCCGGGCGCGACCAGCCGCAAGATCGGCTGTGCCGCGCCGCCGTTGGCCAGCGGGTTGCCCGGCACCTGGTCGAAGAACGCGAACATCCGGTAGAAGTCGCGCGTCGTGAGCGGGTCGTATTTGTGGTCGTGGCACTCGGCGCACGCGAGCGAGAGGCCAAGCCAGACGGTCGCGGTGGTGCTCACCCGCTCGGCGGCGTAACGCACGCGATACTCCTCCGCGTCCGCGCCGTTCTCGGAGGTGGTCGGGCCGTTACGGTTGAAGGCCGTGGCCACGAGCTGCTCCCGCGTCGGCCGCGGCAGCAGGTCGCCGGCAAGCTGCTCGATGGTGAACTGGTCAAAGGGCAGGTTGCGGTTGAACGCCGCGATGACGTAGTCGCGGTAGCCGTGCATCTCGCGGAGGTAATCGTCGTGGTAGCCGTCCGAGTCCGCGTAGCGTGCGAGGTCGAGCCAGTGTTGCGCCATGCGCTCGCCAAAATGCTTCGAGGCGAGCAGGCGCTCCACGAGCCGCTCGCAGGCCAGGGGCGAAATGTCGGCGAGAAACGCGTCCACCTCCTCCGGTGTTGGCGGCAGGCCGATGAGGTCGTAACTCAACCGCCGAATCAGCGTGACGCGATCCACCTCGGGCGCCGGCCGCCAGCCGCGCTGCTCCAAAGCGGCAAGGATGAAGCGATCAACCTCATTACGGGACCATGTGGTTTGCCTGCCCGGTGGTAGTGCGGGCGATTGCGGCGGCGTGAAAGTCCAGCCCGGCGACCACGGCGCACCTTCGTCAATCCAGCGGCGCAGCAGGAGGATTTGCCCGGCCGTGAGCTGCTTGCCGGTCTTCGGCGGCGGCATAAGCTCGTCCGGGGCGGCGGACGCGACGCGCTTGAGCAGTTCGCTCGCGCCTGGCTGGCGCGGCGTTACGGCGGTCGCGCCGGACTTGCCGGCCCCGAACAGGCCTTCGCGCGTGTCGAGCCGCAGGCTGGCCTTGCGCTTCCCTGCGTCCGGGCCGTGGCAGGCAAAACAGTTGGCCGAGAGGATGGGTCGGATGTCGCGGTCGAACTGGATCGCTCCCCTGCCCTGCTCCGCCGCCAGGGCGCTGACGGCAAGCAGCAACGCCGCGCCAAGGGGGAGGCAGCGGTAACGGGTGACGCGTTTCACAGTGCGAGCGGACAACTGACTTGGGAGACGCTAGCGGGCCAGCCGCCCGGTCGCAAGCGGAGGCAGCTTTTCACCGGCTTCGATTCCATTCGGCCAGCGCGTAGCGCTCGCGCACGAGCCGTCGGGTTTGCTCTTCGGGCCACGCGGCAATTCCCTCACAGGCCTGCCACGCCTCCGCCAGCGCACGCTTCACGGCGGCTGAGGACAACGGAAGATTCGCAATGAACTGGCCATGCGAACGCGCCTCCCGGTAAGCCGGCTGGCGCGTGGGCAATGGCAGATACTTTTCCACGAGCGCCAGCTCAAAGCCGAGCAGGACGGTCCCGTGAAAGAGCAGATGCGTCCGCCGCCGTCGTTGCGCGTTGCCGGAGAACTTGCGCCCGCGCCAGACGAGGTCGGTGTCGCCGCACAACGCCACCGCCTCGCCCAGCAGCGCGGACAGCGCGGCGGCGTTGCGCCGGAGGATGAACTGGTTCGCGCCGGACACCGTGGCGAACGCGGGGTTGCCGGCGATCTCCAGCACGAGCGCGTAATTCAGGCAGCCCGGCCCCTGCACCACGGTTCCGCCCCCGCTGCATCGCCGCAGCACGGGCACTTGGGCTGCGTCGCACGCCAGCAAGTTCACTTCGCTCGCCACCGCGTTGGCATAGCCGACAACGACGAATGGCACGGGGGATTCCCAAAATCTCAGCGCGCTTCCGCCCCGCGCCTCGCAGTCGTCCAGCAGGGCCTCATCACCGGCGAGGTTCTCGGCGGGCGTCGGCAGGGACAGGTCGAGCAGTTGCACGGGGAAGTTGGCTGGTGCGGGGCAGGAATCCGCCCGTGCGGCTTACAGGCCGGTTGGATGATCGAGGAAGGTCCACGGCAGCCGGAACTTCTTCGCAAGGTGCGCCGCCAGCGCCTTCACCCCGAAGGTCTCGGTCGCATAGTGGCCGCCATAGAGGACGTTCAGGCCGGCTTCCTCCGCGAGGGCGAACGTCCAGTGCGGGCCTTCGCCGGTGATGAAGGTGTCCACACCCTCCTCCGCAGCCTTCCTCAGCTCCGCCCCCGCCCCGCCGGTCACGATGCCGATGCGGCGGCACTCCCCTGCCCCGCCGGGCAGCAGCTTGGGCGCGACGCCGGTGGCGCGTGCGAGCCGCTTCGCCAGGTCGTCACGGCTGACCTTCACCGTGGTCTGAAGGCCGATGTGCGCGCCCTTTTCGAAGAAGAACGGCCTGAGCTGCTTGAAGCCGAGCGCGGCGGCGAGCTGCGCGTTGTTGCCCAGCTTCGGATGCAAGTCCAGCGGGAGGTGCGAGCTGTAGATCGCAAGATTGTGTTCGACGAGCAGGCGCTGAAGTTCGCGGCGTTTGCCAGTCCACGGCACCGTGTCGCTCCAGAACAGGCCGTGATGCACGATGAGCAGGTCCGCCCGCGCCGCGATGGCGAGCTTCACCGTGGCGAGGCTCGCATCCACCGCCGCCGCGATGCGCGTGACGCGTCCGTCGTTCTCGACCTGGAGGCCGTTGTGCGCGCGGTCCCAGTCCTGAACCTCGGCGGTGCGGAGCAGTTGGTCGCAGTGACGGACAAGGACGGCGAGTGAGGCGGTGGCCATGCGGGGAGGGGAACACAAACTGGCTGCCCGCGTAAACGTAATGCGTAAACCGTAAGCAGGTGTCCGAACGCCGTTCCCTTTACGTTTTACGCATTACGCATTACGTCCCGCTCAATTCGCTTTTCAATTCCCCATCCGCTCCCCACTCTCGCCGCCGTGACAAGTCCGCTCGCCCTGCTCCTTTACGAACGCCTGCTCCCCGGCAGCGCGCTCGGCAACAAGCTGCGCGACCAAGGCTATCGCATCCAGCATCTCACGGACGCCGCCAACCTCGCCGCCACCGCCGAACAGGAGAAGCCGCTGGTTGTTTTCGTGGACTTGGAGGTGAAGAACTCCGACTCCTTCGCTGCCATCAAATCGCTCAAGGACACCGTCGGAACCGCGCACCTGCCCATCCTCGCCTTCAGCAGCCCTCGTCACGAGAAGCTCCAGGCCGACGCCCTCGCCGCCGGTGCCACGCTCATCGCCAGCGATGAATCCATCCTCACCCAACTCTCCGCGATGCTCGACCAGGCGATGGCGGTGGAGTGAGGGTGGAGAAGTAATTAGTGATTAGTTGTGAGTTGATTGCCCGTCCCCGTTTCCGCCACGCTTTCGCCGGTAACGACTAAGCACTAATTACTAATTACTTTCCCCATCATGGCCCTCCCCTCCATCAAGCTCACCCAAGGCATCCACGTCCTGCACCTTTTCTTCCGCGTTGACCGTGTCCGCTGGGCCGCGCTGCCCGCTGGTGAATCCGCAGCCACGCGCGACCGGCTCGACGCCCTCGCCAAGAAGTATCCCGGTCCCGCCTCGCCGCGTGTCTGCACGTATGCGGGCGTGGGCGGCAAGGCGGACATTGGCTTCATGATCTACGCGCCCGAGTTGCAGCAACTCAGTGCGATGCAGCGCGAGGTCGAGTTGGCGTTCCCCGCTGGCGCGTTGCAGCCGGTTTATTCCTACCTCAGCGTCACTGAGCTGCCGGAATACGTCACCACCGATGACGACTTGAAGCGAATGATTCAACACGGCGAGCGCAAGCTCCAGCCCGGCACACCGGAGTTCGACGAGGCGTTCGCCGCCGCCAAGAAGCGCAACGACGAATACAAGTTTTACCGGCTCAATCCCGAGCTGGAGGACTGGGAAATCATGTGCTTCTACGGCATGTCCAAGAAGCGCGACCTCGCCAACAACTGGTATATGCTCGACTTCGACACGCGCAAGAAGCTCATGGGCAGCCACGCGAAGACGGGTCGCAAGTTCGCCGGGCGCATCTCGCAGCTCATCACCGGCTCCACCGGCATGGACGAGTATGAATGGGGCGTGACGCTCATCGCGCACAGCCTCGATGCCGTGAAGGAAATCATCTACGAAATGCGCTTCGACGAGGTGAGCGCCCGCTACGGCGAGTTCGGCCCGTTCTACATCAACCTGCGGCTCCCGCCGGCGGACTTGTGGGAGCATTTGCGGTTGTGAAGCCGGAACCACACAGCTAGGCTGCCAGCATGGAAACCGCAGTTTTGGACACGCCCAGCCGGGAGCCGCTTTCTCTCGCCAGCCGCTTTGAAGGCAGAATGGCGGAACAGGTGGCGCGCTTCGCCGATCAACTCGAACTTGGCTTCGCGGAGTTGGTGAAATGGGAGGGCCAGAATTTGGACGTTCGGCCAACGGCGGAGACGCTACGTGACCACCGACAGGCGGTGGAGGAGATGCGTCTCTGCGCCCGGCTGCTGGAAGTTATTCTGTCGCATCCGGATTTTCCTGATCATGCCCTTGCCCAGCGGGTGCGTGATGTCGCAGAAGCGCTGGACGACCACCTAGCCATGTGGCACCGCCCATTGCCCGTCGCCCGCCGCGCGGACATCTTGAAGGGCTGCTTCAGTGAGTCCTGACCTGGAGCGGCTGCTCGCGGCGCTCTACGAGCGCGACCACTGTGAGCCGGAGCATCGCGAGCGCTGGGCGGCGGTCGTGCGCCGCCTAGTAACCGACGCGCTGCAACGGATGCCGGGCGTGAGCCGTGGAGATTTGATGGCCGCCTTGCAGCCGCGCTACGACGAATACAAGCGAAGCCGCCGTAAGCCGCCGACTTTGCCGCCGCAGGCCTGAGCCATGAAAGCGCCGGACAAATCCATCTTCCACGACACGATAGTCATCGGCTTAATGTTCTGGTTGCCACTGCTGCTGGTGTTCGGCTGGGTTGCTTATTGGCTCTTCTTCGGCCCTGACTACGAGCGTTTTTAAGCCATGAGTTGTTCCAAGGCTGGTTCCGTCACCAGCCTCTACCTCCACGTCCCCTTCTGCGCGCACAAGTGCGAGTATTGCGCGTTCTACTCCGCCGTGCCGAAGGAGGACTTGGTCGGGCGCTACGTCAATGCGCTGGTGCGGGAGCTGGAATTGGTCGCGCATGAGGTGAAGCCGCGCACGGTGTTCTTCGGCGGCGGCACCCCGTCGCTGCTAAACCTCAAGCAGTGGGAGCAAATCCTGAAGGCCTTCGAGCGGCTCGGCCTGCTTGGCGCGGAGGAATGGACGGTCGAGTGCAACCCCGCCACCGTCTCCGCCGACAAAGCGAAGCTCCTGCGCGACTTCGGCGTGAACCGCGTCTCGATGGGTGTGCAGTCGCTTGACGAACGGCTGCTGGAGCGGCTCGGTCGCATCCACAGCCGCGAGCAGGTCTTCAAGTCCTTCGACACGCTGCGCGCCGCCGGCTTCGCGAACATCAACGTGGACCTGATGTTCGCCATCCCGACGCAGACGATGGACCACTGGCGCGCGACGCTCCGCGAGGCCATCGCGCTCGGCAGCGAGCATCTCTCCTGCTACGAGGTCATCTACGAGGACGACACGCCGCTGTTCGAGCAACTCAAGGCCGGCGAGTTCGATGTGGACGAGGAACTCACCGAGGCGATGTATGAGGAACTGGTCGCGACGGTCGAGGCGAACGGATTCCGACAATATGAAGTGGCGAACTTCGCGCGGAACCAGCGGCAGCGGAGTGATGGAGAAATGGAGTGGTGGAGTGGTGGAGTGGCTTCTCCCCATCACTCCATCACTCCACCACTCCCTTCTCCCTACCCCTCCCCCGTCCCCTCCCTCGCCTGCCGCCACAACATCAACTACTGGCGTGGCGGCCAATACCACGCGCTCGGCCCGAGCGCCTCCGGCTACGTGCGCGGCGTGCGGACGAAGAACTGGTCCAACACCCAGCTCTACTGCGAGCAGTTGGAGAAGGGCGTCCGCGCCATCGAGTCGCGCGAGGAACTTCCGCCGCTCGCCCGCGCGGGCGAGACCGCCGCGTTCGGGCTGCGCATGAACGTGGGCTGGGGCTTTGCGGAGTTCCTCGGCATCACCGGCTTCGACCTGAGCGAGCATTGGAGTGCGGACATGGACACGCTGGTCGCCGAGGGCTTCGCCATCCGCACGCCGGACCGATTCCACCTCACCCCGCGCGGCTTGCGGTTCGCCGACCACGCGGCAGAGAAGTTTCTTCGCCCCGCCACAATTCCCGCGTAACCACGAGCCTTCGCCCCGACTCTCTCCTGTTTCCGGTGGGTTTCTGAATAGCCCCCCGAACCCTCGCGTCGGCAAACCCGGCACGCGGATTTTACATTCGCCAAAGCAGGGCGGGTGACGTGGAATGGCCGCGTTCCCGGTGACGGCAACGGAAATTTGAAAGGCTCAAACGATGACGACTACTGAAACGTCCGCGACGCTCGCGGGAGACAAGGACTTGCAGGCGCTCGAAAAGCTCAAGACCGCCAGCGCCGCCATCAAGCGCGAACTCGGCAAGGTCATCGTCGGCCAGGAGGACGTCGTCGAGGAGGCGCTCATCGCCATCTTCACGCGGAGCCACGCGCTGCTGGTCGGCGTGCCCGGCCTCGCGAAGACGCTGCTCGTCTCGACGCTCGCGCAGACGCTGCACCTCGGCTTCAAGCGCATCCAGTTCACGCCGGACTTGATGCCCAGCGACATCACCGGCACCGAGGTCATCCAGCAGGACCAGTCCACCGGCGAGCGCGTGTTCCGCTTCCTCAAAGGCCCCATCTTCTCGAACATCATCCTCGCGGACGAAATCAACCGCACGCCGCCCAAGACGCAGGCCGCGATGCTCGAGGCGATGCAGGAGCGCAAAGTCACCGTCGCCGGCGTGGACCACGCGCTGCCGAATCCGTTCTTCGTGCTGGCGACGCAAAACCCGATTGAGCAGGAAGGCACTTACCCGCTGCCCGAGGCGCAGCTCGACCGCTTCATGTTCATGATTAACGTGGACTACCCGACCACGGCGGAGGAACTCCAAATCATGAAGATGGCCACCGGCGCGCCGATGGAGAAGCCGCAGGCCGTCCTCACCGAGGAAGACATCCTCGAACTCCAGGCCACCGTCCGCCGGATGCCCGTGGCCGAGCACGTCTATCAATACGCCGAACGCATCGTCCGCGTGACGCGCATCAAGACCCCGGAGGCGAACGACTACTGCAAGAAGTTCCTCTCCTGGGGTGCCGGCCCGCGCGCGAGCCTCAACCTCATCCTCGCCGCGAAGGCTCGCGCGATGCTGCGCGGCCAGTTTCATGTGAGCTGCGACGACGTGGCCGCCGTCGCGCCGCCCATCCTGCGCCACCGCATCATCCCGAACTTCGCCGCCCAGAGCGAAGGCATCACCGCCGACGACGTGGTGAAGAAGATTCTCGAGGCGATTCCGAAGGACCAGAAAGTGGCGTGACTCTTATCGTGAACGCTGCGAGTCACAGGCGAACCACCATGAACGCGCCGGCAAGTTGTGATTTCCCTTCACTTGTAGGGAACTGCGCTACTGCTCCTCTTAACTCACGGAAACAAGAACTCCACTTCGGGGAACGCGCGGAGACGCCTGCGGTCGTTGGTCAGGTGCCGGCAGCCGAGCGCCGCAGCCTGCGCGCGAATCAGAAAATCCGGCAGCACGGGTTTCTCGACTTTTTTGCCGGGATGAAAACGACCGAACGCGACGCCCGCCCGCCAAGCCGCGTCGAAGTCCAAGTCGGCTCGCTGAAAGATGCGCAGGTCTTCATCCACCGCCTCGCGCGTTCGCCCGCCCGCTGCCAACTCGCCGTAGGTCACGGAACTGACAGCGAGACTGTCCTCTCCCGCCCAGCGGAGCAGCGCCTCCGTGCAGCGTTCGTGTTCGGGATGCGCCTTGTCGAGCCAGGCCACGATGACCGAGGTGTCCACCAGAATCATGGCCGGGTCCGGTGCAGCAGTTCGCGCCCGGAAACTTTGCCATCCCACGTCCCGGCTCGCGCGCGGACGTGCCGCTGGGCCGCGTTCAACGCACCGGCCTTCTTCCGCACCTCGATGACGCCATTGTCGCGGATGTCCCAGCTCAAAACCGTGCCCGGCTCCAGCCCCGCCTGCCGGCGGATTTCCTCCGGGATGGCACTGGTGCCTTTACGCGTGATGACAGTCTCGGTTTCCATGCTGGCGGAAGGTTACGGGCATCCGCGCCATCGGTCAACGCGGCCAATTCACCCTTTACCCCTCTCCTAGTGGCCGCCGCCACCCTCGCCACGCTCCTCGACCCCGTCGCGATTTCCCGCGCCGAGACGCTCGGGATGCACGCGCGTTATCTCGTCGAGGGTTACATGGCGGGCGAGCACAAATCACCTTACCACGGCTTCGCCATCGAGTTCGCCCAGCACCGCGAATACGCCCCCGGCGACGACCTCCGCTACCTCGACTGGAAGGCTCTTGGCCGCACCGACCGCTATTACATCAAGCAGTTCGAGCAGGAGACAAACTACGTCGCGCACATCCTCCTCGACGGTTCGGAGTCCATGAAATACGGCTCCACCGGCTACGCCAAACTTGCCTACGGCAAGATGCTCGCCGCCTGCCTGAGCTACCTCATCCTCCACCAGCGCGACGCCGTGGCGCTCGACATCTTCGACACCGAGACCCGCGAGTATCTGCCGCGCAGCAACAGCCACGCGATGATTCACAAGGTGCTCGCCACGCTCGCCGCGTTCGAGCCCGCGCGCCAGACCAACATCGCCGCCATCCTGCACGAGATGGCCCGGCAAGTCCGCCGGCGCGGCATCGTCGTCATCATCAGCGACCTCTTCGACGACGAGGAGAAAATTATGGAAGGCATCCAGCACCTGCGCTTCGGCGGCAGCGAAGTCGTCGTGTTCCACCTCATGGACCCGGCGGAACTGGAGTTCAAGTTCAACGGCCTCGTCGAGTTCGTCGGCCTTGAGGCCATCCCGAACATCCTCACCCGCCCGCAGGAAATCCGCGCCAGCTACCAGGCCGAGGTCGAGCGCTTCCGGTCAACGCTGCGCTCCGGCTGTGAGAAGAATCACGTCCACTTCGTCCCGGTGAACACGGCGCAGCCGTTGCATGAAGTGTTGTCGGGATACCTCGCGTTCCGTTTGAAGACTTCGGTGAAATGACCATGCTCCGCAACATACCGATGGAGACCGTTCGCTTTCTGGTGAAGCTGACGGACCAAGGAAAGCTGCGCTGGCAAAAAGATGGCCCGGATACTTACTCGACTTCAATCGCTGGCCAGGATTTCAAGGTTGAGTTCCTTTACTTCGCTCCAACTGACGAACGCGGTGCGGACCGGTCGGTGGTTCGGTTAGATGGGTTGGTCTATGCCGATTTCGCCGTCGGCACACAGGGCTTCGACTTAATCTGCAAGATGCTAGCAACGAGCGAACCGGAACTTAATAAGTGGCGCACCGACTGCGAAGCGCGATGGCTTGAACGTATCAACGCCCTAAAGGCGAAAATTCGCAAACTAGGCAAAAACTCGAAGCGCAGAGGAAGGAGGAAGGCCAGTTAGCCATGTCATTCCTCAACCCCTTCATGCTCTTCGGTGCCGGCGCCATCGCCGTGCCCATCATCATTCACCTGCTCAACCGCCGCCGCTTTCAGCGCGTGGTCTGGGCGGCGATGCGCTTCGTCAAGGTCTCCACCGAGAAAAACCAACGCCGGATGCTCGTCGAGGACATGATTCTCCTCGCGTTGCGCTGCCTGATGCTCGCCCTCCTCGCGCTAGCCGTCGCGCGGCCCGCGATGCGCACGAGCACGCACGACGTCTTCGGCCAGTCGAAAGTCACCGCCGTCATCGTCCTCGACAACTCTGCCAGCATGGGCGTCTCCGACGGCGTCCAGGCGCGCTTCGACAAGGCGCGCAAAATCGCCGAGCAGGCCGTGGACGCGCTGCCGTCCGGTTCCGCCGCCGCCGTCATCCTCGCGTCCGACGTGGCGAAGGAAGTCATCAAGGAGCCGACGCACGACTTGAACCTCGCGCGCAAGACCGTCCGCGAAGCGCCGCTCTCCGACCGCGCCACCGACCTGTTCCCCTCGATTGAAAAGGCGCTCGAAACGCTCAAGGGCCGTTCCGCCATTCGCAAAGAGATTTACCTCATCACCGACGGCCAGCTCGCGGGCTGGCGGCAGCTCGGCGACATCCAGGAGACTTTGAAGGCGGCGAAGGAGCAAACCGGCGAACACCAGGTTTCCGCGCACCTCGTCCTCGTCAGCGACACCGAGGAGCGCAACCTCGGCGTCAGCGGCCTGGTCCTCAGCAGCGGCCTCGCGCCGCTCAACCGCCCGCTGCGTTTCGAGGCGCAGGTCGCCAACTACGGCAAGCAGGAGGCCAAGGACATCAAGGTCGCGCTGCTCGTGGACGGCGCATCCGCCGATGAAGTCGTCATCCCGAACATCCCGCCCGGCGGCACCCGCAGCGTCCCGCTCAACACCCGCCTCAAGACCGAGGGCTGGCACAACATCACCGCGCGCATCCCGGCGGACCGCTTCCCCGGCGACGACACCCGCACGCTGGCCGTCCGCGCCATCCGCGAGATTCGCGTGCTGATGGTGGATGGCGAGCCTGGCTCCGAGCCGCGCGAAGCCGAAACCTTCTTCCTCGGCCACGCGCTCGTGCCCGTGTCCGCCGAGGAGGCCGAGCAGTATTACGTCAAGACCTCCACCATCACGCCCGCCGAGCTGGGCGGCACGCGCTTCGACGACTTCGACACCGTGGTGCTCGCGAACGTGCCCGACTTCGCCAATGACACCGCCACGGCGCTGGAGAACTTCGTGAAGCGCGGCGGCGGCCTGCTCATCTTCCCCGGCGCGAAGGTCAACGCGGCGTTCTACAACCAGCAGCTCGCAAGCGTCCGCAAGCTTCTCCCCGCCACGTTCGGCGAGCCGCGCGGCGACGCGGCGCAGGACGAGAAATTCCTGACCTTCCAGACCAAGGGCTACGACCACCCCATAGTCGCGCTGTGGAACGACAACGCCGCCGGCACGTTGGCCAGCGCGCGCTTCTTCCGCACGTTTGAACTCAACCTGCTCGCCGCACCCGGCTTGGATGCAGGCGAGAAAGCGGGAAAGCGGGAAAGTGGGAAAGGCAGCGCGGCGACGAACTCGCTCGCAAGTCTCGCCGCCCCGAAAGCCATCCTCCGCTTCTCCGACGGCTCCATCGCGATGGCGGAGCGCGCGCTCGGCCTCGGCCGCGTCGTGATGTTCGCCAGTTCGGCCGACACCGCTTGGAACGACCTCGCCGTTCGCCCCGCATTCGTTCCGTTGCTCCACCGCACGCTCGGCACGCTCATCCAGCGCCACGACGAAGGCGCGAACGTCCGAGTCGGCGCGCAGTTCGCCCGGCGGCTGACCGCCGATTTGCTGCACAAGGACGCCGTCGTCATGGCCCCCGGCGCGGCGTCCGGCACGCGCGACTTGCGCCGCGTCGAGCTGGTCAACGACACGCCCGTGCTGACTTACGAGGCCACCGACAAGGCCGGCATTTACGAAATCTCCATCGCCGAGCCGGCGACCGTGCTCAAGTTCGCCGCCCAGCCCGACCCGTCCGAATCCAGCATGGCCGAGCTGCCCGCCGAAGAAGTCACCTCCCTCGGCCAGGTCGCCGCCGTGCAGCGCTGGAACCCGACGTTGAACTTGCGCGAGTGGGTGGATAAGGCCCGCGTCGGCGCTGAGTTCTGGCTGCCAATTTTGATTCTCGTCCTCGCCCTCGCCGCGCTGGAGACGTTCCTCGCGCAATACTTCAGCCGAGCGAAATGATTTTTTAGCCACTGATGAAACACGGAATAAACACGGATGCGGGAAGCGGGTTGGACAGCCGCCTTGTCTTTATCCGTGTTTCTTCCGTGTTCAATCCGTGGCTAAACAAACCATGACCGACCTGCTCCTCAAGTTGCTCGGTGCGCGCGTGGAAGCCGCTGGCGACCTCGCGTCTGTCCGGCTCGCCTTCCAGGGCGGCGTCGGAGCCGGGTGGGTCGTGCTGCTCGCGCTCGTGCTCGCGGGGTTGGGCGTGTGGACGTATCGCCAATGGCCGCCGTCCACCACGCCCGCGCGGCGCTGGTTGCTCACCGGGTTGCGCGTCGCGTTCCTCGTGCTGCTCTCGTTCCTGCTGCTGCGGCCGGTGCTCGCGTTCACCGTCGAGGGCAGCGTGCGCCGCACCTTGCTCCTGCTCGTGGACGGCTCGTCCTCGATGCAAATCAAAGACCCGCGCGTCAACGCCGATGACGTGAAGCGCGCCGCGCTCGTCAAGGGCCTGACCGACCCCACGAAGGGCCTCGCGCAGCAGCCCCAGCCCGGCCGGCTCCGCGAAGTCGAGTCCCTCGCGCGCCTCGACGTGCTCAAGGCCGGCCTTCGCAACGAGAAGCTCGACCTCCTCCCGCGCCTCGACTTCGAGTTCGACCTCGTGCCCTTCCACTTCGGCACCGAGTTGAACGCCCTGCCCCGCAGCAAGAACGACGTTTCCGAAACCGACGCCGAGGGCAAGAAGGCCCGTCGCAAGGCCAAGGTCGCCGCGTTCGAGTGGGTTGAGAATCTCGACGCCAATTCCGCCACCACGCCCATCGGCGACGCGCTTCGCAAGGCCGTCGAACTCAAGCGCGGCCAACCGCTCGCGGGCGTCGTGCTCGTCACCGACGGCGGCCAGAACACCGGCCCGTCGCCGCGCGAAGTCGCCGCGCAGCTCAAGCAGGACGGCGTGCCGCTCTACATCTGGGGCGTCGGCATCACCAGCCCGCGCGACATCATCGTCGCCAATCTCTTCGCGCCCGAAGTCAGCTTCGTGAAGGACGAGGTGCTCGCCAACGTGCGCGTCCGTTCGCAAGGCCTTGCCGGCGAGAAGGCGAAGGTCGTCCTCAAGCTCGGCGAAACCAAGGTGGACGAGCGCGAAATCACCTTCGGTCCCGACGGCGAGCAGGTTGTCGCGCTGAAGTTCACGCCCGACAAGACCGGCGATTTCGAGCTGGAAGCCGTCATCGAGGCGCGCGCGGACGAGACGGTGAAGGACAACAACTCCCGCGTGCAGCACCTGCGCGTGATTGACTCGAAAATTCGCGTGCTACTCGTCGAGCAGTCGCCGCGCTGGGACTTCCGCTACCTGCAGGCGATGTTCATGCGCGACCGCCGCGTCGAGCTGAAGTGCGTGCTCTTCGAGGGCGCGCCGTCCATTTCGCGCGACGCCAACTCGCCCTACCTCGAACGCTTCCCCGTCAACAAGGAGGAGCTGTTCAACTACGACCTCATCGTCTTTGGTGACGTGGACCCCCGCCAGCTCACCGGCGAGCAGCAGCGGAACTTGAACGAGTTCGTGTCACGCTTCGGCGGCTCCTTCCTGATGGTGGCGGGCAAGCGCTTCAGCCCGAACGCGTGGCGCAACACGCCGGTCGAGCAGATTCTCCCGGTCGAGTTCGACGCCGTGAACATCGCCGCCGTGACCGGAGAGGGCAACGCCGACAAGCCCGTCCGCCTCACGCTGACCGCGCAGGGCCGCAGCTCGACGATGCTGCGCTTCGGCGACAAGGAAGATGAAAGCGCCGCGCTCTGGAAACTGCTGCCGCCGGTGTATTGGGTCGCAAAAGTCTCTCGCGCCAAGCCCGGCGCGGAGGTGCTCGTCGTGGACCCCGACCCGCTCAAGGCCTCGCGCTTCGGCCCGATGCCCGTCGTGGCCGTGCAGCAATACGGCCTCGGCCAGTCGCTCTTCGTCGGCACGGACAACACCTGGCGCTGGCGCAAGAACACGGGCGACGAGATTTACACGACGTTCTGGGGCCAGATTGCGCAACGCCTCGCGCTGCCGCACATGACCGGCGGCTCGCGGCGCACGCAGCTCACACTCGACCGGCAGAACTTCGTGAGCGGCGACCGCGTGGCGATTTACGCGCGCCTCTATCGCGCGGGCTTCGAGCCGGTGAACGACCCGGTGGTGAAGGGCAGTTACACCGTCCGCAGCGGCGACGGCGGCGGCTCGACGGAAGTTTCCCTGCGCCCGGTGGCCGACCAGCCGGGCGTCTATCGCGGCAAGTTCATCGCGCCGGCCGCGGGCAGCTACAAGTTCGGCGTCGAGAGCGACCCGGACACGCGCGTGGATTTCAACGTGACCGCGCCGCGCTTCGAGCTGGGAGACACCGCGATGAACGAGCCGCTCCTGCGCGAGATGGCCGCCATCAGCGGCGGCGAGTTTTTCCGCGAGGAAACGCTCTTCCAACTGCCCGAGAAAATCTCCGCCAAGACCGAGCGCGTCCGCTCGCCCATGGAAGTCGAACTGTGGGCCAGCCCGCTCTACTTCCTGCTGCTGCTCGGCGTGGTCACGACGGAGTGGGTGCTCCGCAAACTGTCGCACTTGAAATGACCGCCGCCCCGGAACAACGCACCGCCTCTGTCCCGCCGAGCGCCCAGCTCGCGGGCCAGCTCGCCGCCGTGCGCTCGAAGAAAACCGGCGTGGAGGCTGGCTCCGGCGTGGCCCTGCTGCTCGGCGGCCTCACGCTGGCGCTCGGAATCGGGATGGTCCTCGACTGGTTCCTCGACTTCCCGTGGGCCATTCGCTTTCTCATCTTCATCAGCTACCTGGCCGCCGCCGGCCACGTCATCTGGCACTCCATCCTCACCCCCATCCTCCGCCAGCCGGATGACGATGACGTCGCATTGCTCGTCGAGCGCGGCCACCCGCAGTTCGCCACCCGCCTCATCGCCGCGCTCCAGCTCACCCGCCCCGGCGCGCTGCAATCCAACGAAGCCCCGTCGCTAGTCCGCGAACTCGTCTCTGAGACCGAGCGCATCGCGCGCCCGCTAGACTTCGCCGCCGTCATCAGCACGCGACAGCTTCGCCGCCTCGCGGGCTGGGCCGTCGTCATCGTCGTCATCGGCGGCGTGGTCTTCTGGAAAGCCGAGGAAGTCAGCCGCGATTTGCTTGCCCGCGCGTTCCTCTCTCGCGAAGTCGAAGTCCCGCGCAAGACCCGCGTCGGCGCGACCAGCGGCGACCTCCGCATCGCGCGCGGCGACAACGTGACCTTGTTCGCCGTCGCGAAGGGCGTCGTGCCCGAGCGCGGCCGGCTCGTGCTCAAGTTCGCCTCCGGCCGCTCACAGGAGTTCCTCCTCGAACCCGGCAAGGAAAGCAAAGCGCGCTTCGAGCAGGCGCTGGAGAACGTGCAGGACTCGTTCGACTACACCTTCCACATCGGCGACGGCAAATCCCGCTCCGCGCGTGTCGAGGCCGTCGAGCGCCCCGGCATCGCGAAGCTCGACGCGTTGCAGGTCTATCCCGAATACACCGGCCTCGGCACCGTGCGCCGCTCGCTCGGCGACCTCACGCTGCTCGTCGGCAGCAAGCTCAACCTCACGCTCACGCCGACCAAGGAAGTGGCGAAGGGCGCAGTCCTCGTGACGAGCACGACCAATGCGCAGCCGTTGACGCTGCCGCTTCAGGTCAACCCGAAGAACGCCCGCGAAGTGCAGGTCAGCATCCCCATCACGAGCGAGTCGTTGAGCGGCTTCTCGATTCATCTGGAGGACAAGTTTGGCTTCCGCTCAAAGGACGACGCGGTGTATCGCCTCGAAGTCCTGCCGGACAAGGCCCCCGCCGTTCGCATCACCTACCCCGAGCGCAAGGAGGAACTCATCACGCAGAAGGCGACCATCCTCATCGGCTTCGAGGCCGTGGACGACTTCGCCGTGAAGCAGCTTTTCCTCCGCTACACCGTGGACGGCGGCGAGGAGCGGGGCATCGAGCTGACGCTGGAATCCGCGCAGCGCAGCCTGCGCCGCCGCTACGATTGGAAGGTCGGCGCGCTCAACCCGAAGCCGCCCGAGGGCGCGACGCTCGAATACTGGATTGAGGCCCGCGACAACAACAACGTCACCGGCCCCGGCATCGGCGTGAGTGAACACTTCAGCGCGAAGGTCGTCAGCGACGCCGAGAAGCGCGCCGACCTGCTCAACCGCGTCGGCGACAGCATCGGTGCCATCGGCGAGGCCGCCAACGACCAGGAGAAGCTCAACCAGCGCCTCGGCGACATCATCCAAGGCCGGCCGGAGCGGCCGTAACGGGGACACTCCTGTCCCCGTTACCCACAAGAACCAACCCTCGGGGACAAGCGTGTCCCCGCCACGCACCGCTTGCCGCCGCTTTTCCCGCAGCTTGAAGTCGCTCCGGTCATCCTGTTCACTTCCAAAGTGACTCCGCGCGCCAGCCGATTCCTCCGAACCATTGCGTTTGTGCCGTCGTTGCTGGCCTGCCTCGCGCTCCACGCGGCCTCGCCGAAACAGCCCCAGCCCAACTGGGCCTTCAAGCCGGTCACCCGCCCCGCCATCCCGACGCCGCAGAACGCCGCGTGGAGCACCAACGCCATTGACCGATTCCTGCTCGCGAAGCTGGAGCAACGCGGCCTCTCCCCTGCCCTTCCCGCCGAACCGCGCGCGCTCGTCCGCCGCCTGCACTTCATCCTCACCGGCCTCCCGCCGAGCTTGGAACAGTCTGATGCGTTCGTCCGCGAATTCTCACTTTCTCACTCTCCCGCTTTCTCACCTGCTGCGGGAGATAGTGGGAAAGCGGGAAAGTGGGAAAGTGAGCAGGCCGTCATCGTGCGCGCGGTGGACTCGCTCCTCGCCTCTCCTCACTTTGGCGAACGCTTCGCCCGCCACTGGCAGGACGTGGTCCGCTACGCCGACACGCACGGCACCGAGCACGACGCCTTCCTCCCGCACGCGTGGCGCTATCGCGACTGGCTCATCCGCGCCTTCAACAGCGATGTGCCTTACGACCAGTTCGTGCGCGAGCACATCGCCGGCGACCTGCTGCAGAAGCCGCGCTGGAAGGACGGCTTGAACCAGTCGCTGCTCGCGAGTGCGTGGTGGCGGCTCGTGGAGTTCAACCAGACGCCCGTGGACGTGAAGGGCGAGGAGGTCATCGTCGTGGACAGCCAAATTGACGCGATGAGCAAGGCATTCCTCGGGCTGACGGTCTCGTGCGCGCGCTGCCACGACCACAAGTTCGACCCGATTTCGCAGCGCGACTTCCACGGCCTCTACAGCATCCTCGCCAGCACGCGCACCTCGATGCGCGTGCTCGACGCGCCGGAGACGCTGCATGCGCAGGATGCGGAGTTGGTGAAGCTGAAAAATGAAATCCGCTCCACGCTCGCCACGACTTGGAAGCAGCAAATCGAACACTGGCCCGCTGCCCTCTCCTCCCTCTCCGCCTCCGGGGGAGAGGGCCGGAGTGAGGGGGCAAACGCCGTGCTGACCATTGAAGCCACCCGCTGGCGCAACGCCCTCGCCGCCGAGACGAACAAGTCGCCGCTCGCGCCGCTGCTCAAGACGCTCCGTAGTGGGGCAGGCTTCCAGCCTGCCGCTGCGGGCGTCTCGCCGGCGCACCTCCCGGCCAACGCGGGCAAGATGCCCGGTGAGACAGGCTGGAAGCCTGCCCCACTATCCTTCGCCGACTTCACCATCGGCTCCGACCAAGGCTGGTTCGCCACCGGCGGCTTTACCCGCCACACACCCGCCGGTGACTTCTCCCTCGCCACCACCGGCTCGAACATTCTCTCCGCCATTTATCCCGCTGGCCGCTACTCGCACCTGCTCTCCGACAAGCACCCCGGCACGCTGCGCTCGCCCAACTTCACCATTACTAACAAGTTCATCGCCGCCCTTGTCACCGGCGACAACAACGCCCGTGTCCGCCTTGTCATTGAGAACTTTCAGGGTGACTCGCTGCTGTTCACGCAAATCACGCCCAAGCTCACCGACCGCTCCGCGCTGCGCTGGGTCACGCTGCCCGTGCGCGACACCTGGCGCGGTCGCCGTGCCTACCTCGAGCTGACGCCGCGCGATGACTTCCCCTACCTCGGCATCGTGCGCGATGTGAGCAAGCTGCCGACGGATGGCCGTTCCGCTGCGGGCATCACAAAAGTGATTTTCCACGAAGGCGAGAAGCTGCCCGAGCCGTCCGCCTGGCCAGAGGAACTCGGCGTCGCACTCCGAAGTTTGTCGTCCCCCGCCTCCATCGGTGGAGACGGTCGGGGTAAGGGCGCAAAGCCCGCTGGCAACACGCGGCCGACCTTCGCCGCGGCCTTCACGTCTGCGGCGCGCCGGTCTGTGGAATCGTGGCAGGCGGGCAAATGCGACGATGCGCAGGCGAACTTCCTCAACGGGCTGCTGCGGCTCGGCTTGCTCGAAAACTCGGCCGCCCGTGCCGGCGATTTGCAATCGCCGCCTCTTGCTTCCGATGCACCGTCGAACGGCGGTTTCAAACCGCCGGCACGGCTCGCGGCGCTGGCCGCAACCTACCGCGAACTCGAAGCTCGCGTGCCCATCCCCACGCGCGTCGTGGCCGTGTCGGATGAAGCGCCGCCGTTCGAGACGCCCTTCTTCCCACGCGGTGACCACACCAAGCCGGCCGCGCCCGTGCCCCGCCAGTTTCTCTCCGCCTTCGGCAGCGCGTCGTATCAGTCACGCACCAGCGGGCGTCGCGAGCTGGCCGAGGACATCCTCCGCAACCCGCTCACCGCGCGCGTGATGGTGAACCGCCTCTGGCATCACGTCTTCGGCGCGGGGCTGGTGCACTCGACGGACAACTTCGGCAAGCTGGCTGATGAGCCGAGCCATCCTGAATTGCTCGACTGGCTGGCGAGCGAGTTCGTCGCGCAAGGCTGGTCCACGAAAGCGATGCTGCGGCTGATGCTGACAAGCCGCGCGTTCGCCATGAGCACGGAGACTTCCCCCGCCGCCGCCGAACGCGATCCCGACAACCGCCTGCTTTCGCACGCAAGCCTGCGCCGCCTTGATGCCGAGTCCATCCGCGACGCCATCCTCGCCGCGAGTGGGCGGCTGGACCGCGCCATGTTCGGCCCCGGCGTGCCCGTGCCGGTTCCGCCCGGACAGCGCGACGACTACTCGCCCGTGGACGGCCCGCTGGACGGGCGCGGTCGTCGCAGCCTCTATCTCGAAGTGCGACGCAACCATCCGTCGCCGTTCCTCTTCGCGTTCGACCAGCCCAAACCCGCCGCCCCCGCCGGTCGCCGCGAGGCGACGAACGTGCCCGCGCAGAGCCTCACACTGCTGAACGACCCGTTCGTGCTGGAGCAGGCCAGCCACTTCGCCGCCCGCGCGCTCGCGCACCCCGGCGACGCGAACGCCCGCATCCGCTGGCTCTACGCGACGGCCCTGAACCGCCCGGCAACTGAATCGGAAGTCACACGCGCCGCCGCCTTCCTCGCGCAGCAGACGACCGCGAACGGCGACGAGCAGAAGGCCTGGCAGGACCTGGCCCACGCGGTGTTCAACCTGAAGGAGTTCATCTACCTGAAATAGCCTCCGTTCGATGCCCATTCCCGCCCTCACCGCCCTCGGCCTGCTGCCCGCCGGCTTGCACGACTGCTCGCTGGCCGAACTGCGCGCGAGTTTTGGGTGCTTTCAGGAGAGCGACCGCCGCCAACGGCTTTTCGCCAAACTCGAGGAACTGGTCTCCGCCTGCCAGCGCAGCGGGCTGTTCGAGGCGCTGCTCGTGGATGGCAGCTTCGTCACCGCAAAGCCGGCTCCCAATGAAATTGACCTGCTCGCCGTGCTCCGCCCCGGACACAACTTCGAGCGCGACTTGCCGATGTCGGAATATGCCTTGGTGTCCCGCCCGCTGTTGCGGAGGCGCTACGCTTTCGATGTCGTCGTTGCGGAATCCACCAGCGAGTTGTATCACTCGTATGTGACCTTCTTCGGCCAAGTCCGTGGTTCCCTGGAATTGACGAAGGGGCTTTTGCGCCTGCGCCTATGAATCCTTCCCCCGCCATCACCCTCGCTCAAACCGTGGAACAATTGGAGCGGCTCAACTCCGCCCTGACGGCTCTGCGACGGGAACTGCTGCCGGGCCAGCCGCGCAAGTTCGCCATCCTCGCCGAGGGACCGCTGGAGGACATGCGTCGGCTTCAGGAGGAAATCCAGCAACTTGCCTGCGTAATCACGGCTGAAGGGGCCGCCAGTTCGGAACTCGCCTTGGCCGGTCAGCCGTGAGTTCACTTCCGGTCAACTGTTCCCGTCGTGCGCTGCTTCAGCGCGCTTCCACCGGCTTTGGCTGGCTGGCCTTCGCGGGCCTGTGTGGTCGCACGGCGGCAACTGACACTCCGCACTCCGCACTCCGCACTCCGCATTTCTCGCCCCGCGCCAAACGCGTCATCTTCCTCTTCATGGACGGCGGGCCGTCGCAGGTGGACACGTTTGACCCGAAGCCCCGGCTCAAGGCCGAGCACGGCAAGCCATTTCCGATGCGGATGGATGCGACACAATTCGACGCCATCGGCAAGACGCTGGCGAGTCCGTGGGATTTCTCGCCGCGCGGAAAGTCGGGCTTGCCGGTGAGCGAGCTGTTTCCGCACCTTGGCGGCTGCGCGGACGACTTGTGCGTCATCCGCTCGATGACGAGCGCGTCGCCGGAGCACGCGCAGGCGTGCTACCTCATGCACACGGGCAGCACGATGCAGGGCCGGCCGAGCATGGGCGCGTGGGCGAGTTACGGCCTCGGCACGGAGGTGGAAAACCTGCCGGGCTTCGTGGTGCTCAACGGCGGGATGATTCCGCTGGGCGGCGTGGCGAACTGGAGCAGCGGCTTCCTCCCGGCGCGACACGAGGCAACGCAGTTCAACCTCACCGGCGGCGCGGTGATGGAGAATCTCGCCGCGCCCGGCACGGCGGCGGCTCGGGCGAACCAGCTCGCGTTCATTGCGGAGAATGACCGGGCGTTCGCGTCACAGCTTGGCGCGCAAAGCAGCCCGGTGGAAACCGCCATTCGCAACTACGAGCTGGCCGCCGCGATGCAGACGGCGGTGCCGGAAGCCGCCGACTTGCGCAGCGAGAGCGCGGCCACGCACCAGCTCTACGGCACCGACTCGACGAACCCGCTGAAGGCGCGCTACGCCCGGCAGTGCTTGCAGGCGCGGCGGCTCGTGGAGCGCGGCGTGCGGTTCGTGGAGGTGAGTTCGGTAAGTGGCATCCGGTTCGTCGCGCCGTGGGACCAGCACGGGAGTTTGAAGAAGGACCATGAGCGCAACGCGGCCATCGTGGACCAGCCCATCGCAGCGCTGCTGAAGGACTTGAAGTCGCGCGGTCTGCTCGACGACACGCTGGTGCTGTGGGGCGGCGAGTTTGGGCGCACACCTTTTGCTCAGGGCAACGACGGTCGCGACCATAACCCGCAGGGCTTCACGATGTGGCTGGCGGGCGGCGGCGTGCGCGGCGGAATGACTTACGGCGCGACGGATGAGTTCGGCTACCGCGCGGTGGAGAACGTCGTCGAGATGCACGACCTGCACGCCACGATGTTGCATCTGCTGGGGCTGGACCACGAGCGGCTGACGTTCCTGCACGGCGGGCGGTTCCACCGGCTGACAGATGTGTTCGGGCACGTTATTCGGAACGTGCTGGCGTGAGGCTTATTCTAGTTCGCGTTCAAGATGCGACGATTAAGACCAAAAACATCCAATCAAAACATCCTTCGGTTCGAGCATTAGTCTCATCTTGAAAGCGAATTAGAATTAGTCGCAGGCTTTAGCCTGCGCGTCAGCGTCATTCCCGATTCGCAACCTGAAGGTTGCGACTACTGGAGTTTCGCTGCCACCCATTTCTCCAGCTTGAGGGTGTCCACGGCGAAGAGTCGGATGCCTTCGGAGAGTTTCTCGGTCGCCATCGCGTCCTCGTTGTGCTGCCAGCGGAAGGCCTTCTCATCGAGGTGAATTTTCTCACGGCCCAGGGTCGGCGCGGTGGCGGGGTCGAGCTTGCGGGCGACGGTGCCGGCGGTCTTCTGCATCTCCTCCAGCAGCGCGGGGCTGATGGTGAGCAGGTCGCTGCCGGCGAGTTCGAGGATTTCACCGACGTTGCGGAAACTCGCGCCCATCACCTCGGTCTGGTAGCCGTGGCGCTTGTAGTAGTTGTAGATGGCGGTGACGGAAACAACGCCGGGGTCTTCCGCGCCGACGAAGTCCTTGCCGGTGGATTTCTTGTGCCAGTCGAGGATGCGGCCCACAAACGGCGAGACGAGCTGCACGCCCGCCTCGGCACAGGCAACGGCCTGGGCGAAGGAGAAGAGCAGCGTGAGGTTGCAGGCGATGCCGTCCTTCTTGAGTTCCTCGGCGGCGCGGATGCCTTCCCACGTCGAGGCGAGCTTGATGAGCACACGCTCCTTGGCGATGCCAGCCTTCGCGTAGCGGGCGATGAGCGAACGGGCTTTCGCCACGGACGCGACGGTGTCGAAGGACAGCCGCGCGTCCACCTCGGTCGAGACGCGGTTTGGCACGATCTTGAGGATCTCCAGGCCGAACGCGACGGCGATCTGGTCCATCGCCTCGGCCAGCACTGCGGAACCGCTGGCCGACTGCCTGGCATCGGCGATGGCCTTGTCCACGACGGCGGAGTATTCCGGCATCTGGGCGGCCTTGAGGATGAGGCTGGGGTTCGTCGTGGCGTCGCGCGGCTGATACTTGCGGATGCTCTCGAAGTCGCCGGTGTCGGCGACGACGATGGTGTGCTGCTTGAGGCTGGAGAGAAGGTTGGTGCTCATGGTGGTTGAGAGTCAGGGTTTGGCTGCACGTTTGAAAACGTGCGCGCCACCATTCCGGCGCAATGGCCTGGCGGCGTCAACTCTTTCCTCAGCGCGTCAATCTGCTTCTTGATTACGATGCAACCGGCTCCTAATGTCCCGCGCACGCACAATGCCGCCTGTCCCCGTCAAGCCGCCCCCGGTCCGAACCGGCACGCTCCCGCCCCGTGACGGCGGCCCGCTGGCCGCCAAGACAGCCGCGCGGGCCGTCACGCTGGCGCGTCCGCGCATTCTGGCGGTGGACGACACGCCCGACGCGCTCCGGCAGCTCCGCGACTGCCTCAAGGCGCTCAATGCCGAGTGTTTCACCTGTGGCAGCGGCGCGTCGGCGGTGGAGTTCCTGAGCAAGGAGCTGGTGGACCTCGCCATCGTGGACGTGTCCATGCCGGGCATGGACGGCTTCGAGGTCTGCCGGGCCATCAAGCACGACGAGCGAACCAAGGACATCCCCGTCCTCCTCGTCACCGGCGACATCAAGACCGAGGACACGAACCGCGGCCTGGAACTGGGTGCGTTTGACTACCTGACCAAGCCCGTGGACCCGCACGAGTGCACGATACGCGTCCACGCCGCGCTCCAGTGGAAGCGGCTGCGCGACGAGTTGAACGTCCAGCTCCTGGCCCCCGACGAGCAGCATCGCATCCAGGCCGAGTTGAAGCAGAAGATGACCGATTTCCAGCACGGCATGACCACGACGCACTGGCAAAAGCGTTTTGGCCAGCTCTCGGCGTCGTTTCTGGACGACATCCACCATCCCCTCGCCCACGCGCTGGCCAGCCTGCAAACCCTGATGGTGGACGAGCGGCTCAAGGAGGACGTGCGCCAGCGGCTGTTCCTGCTGCACTCGCAGTTCCGCAAGGTGAACGACCACCTGCGCCGGCTGGTGAGCGTCTCGGTTTACAGCCGCAGCCCGCAATTGCTGCGCCCGGCGGAGGTCGTCTCGGACATGACGCGGTTGCTGGAGCCGGAGTTCACCTACTACGGCATCGTGCTGGACCAGCAGCTTGACCCGACCGTCGAGTGGTGGGGCATGCGCAGCGAGCTCAGCCGCGCGATCCTCTACCTCCTGCACAACGCCATCGAAGCCCACACCGAGAAGGGTCCAGTCATCAAGCGCCGCTTCGAGGACGAGAGCGAGGAGGAACCCTCGAAGGAAGACCCAAACAAGGTGCCCATCATCATGGTCCTCGTGGAGCGGACCCAGACCGATGTCGTCATCCAAATCCGCGACAACGGTCCCGGCATCCCGCAAGACCTGCACGACAAAATCTGGGATCCCTATTTCACCACCAAGACGCCGCCCCACACCGGGGCCGGCCTGCACCTGGCCCGCGCCATCGTTGCTGCCGTCGGCGGAGACATCCGGCTGAAGTCGCCCGGTCCTAACTGTTCCACCCAGTTTTCCATTTTGCTGCCGGTGAATGTGGTGGAGGAAGCGCCAGCGGAGGAATTCCTCGCCGAAGAGGCGCCCGCAGAGCCGGAAGCGCCCTCCTTGAGCGAGGAAGCCGATGCCGCGCTGGCCGAACAGCCCCAGGAGGCACAGGAAGAACCTGCTGCCCAGGCCTGACTGCGGCTCAAGCCAGTTCGACCCGGACCAGGATCATTTCGTCGGCAACCACACCGTGGCCCGCCCGCGCGATCACTGCTTCCTTTGGCCCACGCACGAGCGAATTCCCGATGCAGTTCCGCCCCGCCCACGCGCCCGCCGTGATGGGGCCGACATTGCTGCACCCGGCGATCCACACGCCAAAGTCCCGCGCCACCGGGCCGTAGTTGTCGAGCCAGAGCTGTCCGTAGGGCTGCTGCGCGTTGTCATGGTCAGCCGGCACGGCCCACGCGCACGGCGACAGAATGAACCGCGCGCCCATCAGCGCCAGCGACCGGCTGATGACCTGGCCCGGAGCGAAGCCATCCGCGCAAATCATCACGCCCGCGCGACCCCACGGTGTCTCCGCGACGCCGAGGCGGTCGCCCACGGAGTAGAGTTCACGGGCGAAATCCAGCTCGTTGATCTTCCGGTGGTGCAGGATGACCTCGCCGCACGAGTCAACGAGCACCGCCGCGTTGAACCACAGATTCCCCGCGCGCTCGACCAGTCCGGCGCAGACGAACACGCCGTGCTGTTTCGCAGCCGTGCACAGCCGGCGGCAGGCATCGCCATGTGGAATCTCGCCAGCGAACTCCCGCGCTGACGGATGCGCCCAGCCGCAGTCCAGCGCCTCCGGCAGGAGCACGATGTCCGCGCCCTGTGCGGCGGCGGTGGCGATGCGTGCTTCGGCTCGCGCGAGATTCCCGGCCACCTCGCCCGGCGTGACGAGCATCTGCGCGAGCGCGAGGTTGAAAGACTTGCTCACGGCTCGACTCCGTCAACGGCGACGCTGCTCCAGCATCGTCCGCAAATGCCCCATCGCCGTCGCGCCGGACACGCCCCAGTTCAGCCGCGTCTCGTATTCGCGGAACGCCGAGCGAGCCAGCGCCTCGTAGTCGGCGTAGTTCGCCAAGTGCTGCCGGATGAACGCGGCATAGGCGGAGGGCGGCGAGTCGAGCGGGAAAGTCTTTCCGTTGCCCCCATCGCGCACCGCCGTCGGGATGCCGCCCGCCTTCGTCGCCAGGCTCGGCACGCCGAAGGACGCCGCCTCGCAGAACACGATGCCAAACGCCTCCGCGCGCGACGGCAGGATGAGGAAGTGCGACTCAGCGATGAGGTCGTTGAACTGCTTGAGGCCGGCGGGGTCGCTCTTGTTGATGAAGCCCGTCTTGCGCACGAACGGCGGCAGCACTTTCCCTTCCGGCGGCTGCGAGCCGATGAGCGTGAGCGTCGTCGGCAGGCCGGACTGGTTCAGTTCTTCCGCCACCGCCACCGCCGTGTCGCCGCCCTTGCGCGCCCAGACCTTGCCGAGGAAAAGCAGGTTGCACCGATCCCTTGGCCGCGCGGCGATGAGCTTGTCCACATCAGCGGTGGTGCGGTCACACCGGATGTTCGCGCCGAAGGGGATGACCTTCACCTTGTCCGGGGCCGCGCCGTAGAGGCTGATGGCCGCGTCGCGCGCCCAGTCGCAGGCGTAGAAAACCAAATCCGCCCGCTGCAATGCACGCCGCTCGTAGTCGTGCCCACGCCGGATGGCGAACGGGTTGAGTCTCTGGAAATAGGGATATGCGCCCAACATGCAGCCGAAGTTAGAATCGCTCCAGTAGGCGATGGGCAGGTCGCTCTCGAACTCCGAGAGCAGTTCCGTATGCGTGGCGAGAATCAGGTCGGCGTCGAGGCCGCGCAGCTTCTCCGTCACCTGCCGACCCCAGCCGCGCACGATGGACGGCTCGCGGTTTTCGAGGAGCTGCCTGCCAAAGAGATTCCAAAACCGGCGCTCCACGCCCATGAACGGCGACACCTCCGACTCCAGCGGGCCGAGGTAATGAATCTTCGCCCCGTGCGGCTTGAGCGATTCGGCGATGTAGTGCGAGAGGCCCGACCAGCTCTTGAGGTTGTGCGGGTCGTCACCCGTGACGTAGGCGATGTTCATGCGCGGCGGCGGGAGGATTAAGATTACGATTAGGATTAAGAGCAAGAGGCGAAGCGGCGATTCGCCCACCTCCTGCTCGTAATCCTAATCTTAATCCTGCTCCTCATCCCGCCTCTCCAAATGCACGTTGTCCAGAAACCAGAACCGCTGCGGCTCGCCATCGCCGGTGAAGACGGCCACGCGGCGGATGGCCTTGAGGTTCAACCGGCGCTCTTTCGGCCCGCGCTCAATCTCCGCGGTCGGGATGCGGAGCCGGTTCCAGCCGCGCGCCAGTTCAAAGCCCCGCTCAAATCGCCCCGTGGATCTGGCCGCGTCGCTGTCGTCGTCCACGCGCACGAAGAGCGTGAACGGGTCGCGCGGATTGAACACGTCCAGCGCCAGCGCGCGGAACGGCGTCCAGTCCTTGTGGCCCGCCGCGTAGTTCACGCCGGCCCAATCCCCCGCCCCGCCCACGACGCGCAGCGACTGCTCGCCCTGCGACGCGCGAGCGCGGGTGAGCGTGATGTGGGTCGGGTGCCCGCGCGAACCGCCTTGGGAGCGCCACAGCTTCAACTCCGCCGCGTCTTCGAAGTTTCCGAGCGAGGGGAAGTGCGCCTGCCGCCACCGAATGCCGCGCCACTCCTCGTAGGCCGGCCAGAGCGCGACCGTCAGCGCCCCGGCCAGTGCCAGCGCGTGGCCGCCACGCCAATACCAGTTTCCCGACCGCTGCCACGCGGCAATCCCGGTCAGCGCCAGACCCGCGCCAATCGCGCCATTGATGACGTCCACCAGGCTTCGCGAACGGCCAAAGAACGGCTGGAGCACCTCCACCGCCACCGCAAACGCGAACGCCAGCGTGAAGGCCAGTGCGTTGCGCCGCGCCGCCGGCTGCACCCGCTCTGGCAGCGCGTAGAGGAGCACGGCCGCCAACCAAGCCCACATGGGAATGTGCCCCACGTCGAAGACATGGCCCCAGAACGAGGGGTCCACCCGCACCCGCACCGGCCAGAAGCAGCCGAGCGTGAGCACCGCCAGTGTGACCGCCAGCGCGATGGATTTGCGGAGCATCATGCCAACCCCCGTAGGTGACGACGTGAGGAGTCTCTGACTTTGTTCCGCGTTCCGGATTCCAAGCTCTGCGTTGAAGTGAGCCTCCTCACGTCGGCTGCTACGGCGGAGTTCACTTGCGCACGAGCATCGTGACGCCGAGGAAGAGCCGCCGGCTGATGGCTTTCCGCAGCTTCACCGGCAGCGCACCGACACACGCTTCGACCGAGAACGTCAATGCGTTCCACAGGCCGCTTTGCCGGCACTTGCCGAAGCGATACGTCCACGCCTCGCGGAAGCCCACGCGCCGCACCAGCTCGTTCATCTCGCGGTAAGTCCACTCGCGCAGGTGCATCCCCTCCGCCTCGTCCGAGAAGATGAACGACGCGTCGTGCGGGCCGGAATACTTGTGCGGCGTGTCGAAGATATAAACGCCGCCCGGACGCAGCACGCGCAGCACGGTGCGGAAATGGTCCTCGTGGTCGTCGGGATGGACGTGTTCGAGAAACTGGTAGCTGAAGGCCATGTCCACCGAGTTGTCCGGCAGGTTCAGCGTGTAGCCGTCGTAGGTCTCGAAGTGGAAATTCTTCGGCGCGTTCTGCTGGCCACCGCTCTGGTCCGAAATGTCGAGCGCGATGACCTTCTCAACGTGCTGGCACACCTCGTAAGCCAGCCGACAATCGCCCGGCGCGATTTCCATGAACGTCTTCACGCCGGCGAGATGCGGACGCAGGATGTTCATGCGCGCGGCCACGGCGCGGCGGCTGTATTCCTCCGTGTCACGGCGCGTGAGACGCGGATGGTCGGGGACACGCTGAAACAGCTCGTTGTAAAGCTCGGCGAAAAGCGTCGTGCGCTGGGCGCGGGTGGAATTCATCAGCCGCCCGTGCAGGTCCTTCTCGACCTCGTATTGGCGGCGGAATGATTCGAGCGAGCGGTTGTCTTCAGCCATGCGGCGGTTGCGTTGGGCGGAGTTTCCGAGCGGGGCGGAGGCGGAGCAAGGATTTTTCCAGCGGGGATTTTCCAGCGGGACGGCCCCGCAACTCAAACGGACTGGCTGTTCGCATCAGAAACAGGCGGCGGACGCAGCAGGTCGGGCATCGGCTCCACCTCGGCGAGCGCCTTGCCGCCACTGGCGGAACCGAGCTTGAGCAACCGCTCGCCGCTGGGCCGCACCATGCGATCGTAGCTGCCCACGGCGTCGTTGTAAGCGGAGTTCGCGCGCTCCAGACCGCTGCGGATGCGCTCGAAGTGCTCGGAGAACTTCGCCACGCGCGCGAACAACTCCCCCGCCGCGTCGGCAATCTCCCGCGCGTTCACGGTCTGCTCGTGCTGCTGCCAGCTCACGCTCACGGAACGCAGCAGCGCGATGAGCGAGGCCGGCGTCGCGAGCATGATCCGACGCTCCGCCGCCCAGACGATCAGCCCCCGGTCACCTTCGAGTGCCGCGCTGAAGAGGGACTCGGCGGGCAGGAACAGGACGACGTGGTCGAGCGCGTTCGGGAACTGTGCCGGGTAATCCCGCTCCGCCAGCGCACGGATGGTGCCGCGCAGCTTGTCCGCGTGGGCGGCAAGCGACTCCGCGCGCTTCGTCTCGTCCGCCGTGCCGAGCGCGCTGAGGAAGTCGAGGTCCGGCACCTTGGCGTCCACGATGATGAGCCGGTCGCCGGGCAGGCGGACAACGAGGTCCGGCTTCTTGTCGTCGGACTGCGCCTGCTCGGTGAAGTCGCAGTGCGCACTCATGCCAGCGGCCTCGACCACGCGCCGGAGCGTCTCCTCGCCCCACTTGCCGCGCGCCTGGTTTGAGCTGAGGACGCGCCTCAATTGCAGCGTCTCGGTGGACAAGACCTGGCTCTGCTGCGCCAACGATTCGAGGTGCTGCCGCACCTCGCCCAGCGTCTTGGACTGCGTGGTCTCGCTCTGTGCCAGCCGCTCCTGATACGTCTTCAACTGCTCCTCCAACGGCTTGACCAGCGTGGCGATGGCTTCCTGCCGCTGGGACAAATCGCCCTTCGCCGATTCGGCGAACTTGCCGAGCGTCTCGTTGGCGAGGCGGAGAAACTCCGGCTGCGTCTGCTTGAGCGCGTCGGCGCTGAGGGCCTTGAACGCCTCACGCAAGTCGGCCAACGCCTTGTCCTGAGCTTCCCGCGCCTCCCGCAACTTTCGCTCGTGCAACTCGCGCTGCTCCGTCAGCAGCTTGTTCGCGCCCGCCAACTGCGCCTGCGTGGCGGCGAGCTGGTGGCCGGTCTGCGTGAGCTTGAGCGCGGTGTCCGACAACTCGGCCTCACGCGTGCGCAACGTCGCGCGAGCCTCTTCCACTTGGCTGTCCGCCGCGCTGCGTCGCGCTTCGGTCGCGGCCAGGCCCGCGCTGGCCTCCGCCAACTGGCTCCGTGTGCGCGCCAGTTCGCCATCCCGATGCGTGAGCTGCTGGCGAAGCTCGGCCTCGAGCAAGTTGACGGACGCCGAAGGCGCGTCCTGACGCTCGCTCCGGAACCGCGCGCCCAGCAGCCAGCCGATGACGCCGCCGAGCGCGACGCCCAGCAGCAGATAAAGCAGTGGTTCCATGCGCGAAGGATGCGCTCAGGCGAGGCGCTTGAACAGCTTGCGCTCGAAGTCCACGACAAGGAAGCGCTTCCCCTTATGCAGGACTACGTGCCCTTCCGACACCAGCCGCTTGCGGAGTTCGGCGATGCCGCCGGGATATTTTGGGTTCACCTCGCCGCCGACCTTGAGCGTGCGCCAGTAGGGCGTGACGCGCTTCGCGCCGCCAGCCTCCGCCTCCGCAGCGGCGTGCGCGGCAATCCACGAGAAGATGCCGGTGGTGATGGGGCAGGCGAAGTCCGTGCCGTGTTTCGCGGCGAGCGCGGCGCGCAGCTCGTTGATGGTGACGAGCCGGCCCTTGGGCACGCGCTTCATCAGCGCGTCCACCTCCAGCGGCGCGGGGATGACGAAGGTGCCCTCGCCCCAGCGTTTCGTGAGCTTGCCGCAAACTTGCGCGACCTTCGGCAGACCCTTGCTGTCCGCGAGCTTCTCGCGCCAGGACTTCTTGGGTTTCATGGGATTGAACCACCAACCCGCACTTACCGGCACTAATCCGAGGGGACAGGAACGGAACTTAGTCCCATCAGTGCCGGTTAGTGTCCATCAGTGGTGAGATTGGTTTCAGAAGTGCGCGATGACCTCGATCTCCACGCTGGCCGCGCGCGGCAGGGCGGCGACCTGGATGGTGGAGCGCGCCGGGAAATCGCTGGTGAAATACTGGCTGTAGATTTCGTTCATGCCGGCGAAGTCGGCGAGGTTGGTGAGGAAGACGGTGCTCTTCACGACGTTGGCGAAGGTCAGGCCCTGGTCGTCGAGGATGCACTTCACGTTCTCCAGCACGCGCTGCGTCTGGGCCTTGATGTCGCCGGGGACAAGCTGGCCGGTGGCCGGGTCGAGCGGAATCTGGCCGGCGCAGAACAGCAGGTCGCCGACCCGGACGGCGTGGTTGTAGGGGCCAACGGCAGGCGCGCCCTTGGCGGGTTTGATGATGGTTTTAGTCATGCGGCGCGAGAGTTAAGCAGCCGCCCACCGATGCGCCAGCAAGATTTCCGGAGCGCCTACTTCTTCAACGCCTTCGCCACCGCCTCCTCCAGCGCCTCGCCGCGCAGGTTCTTGGCGATGATCTTGCCCTCGCCGTCGAGCAGGTAGGTGGCGGGGATGGAGTTCACGCCGTAGGTGCCGGCGAGTTTGTTCTGCCAGCCCTTGCCGTCGTAATACTGCGGCCAGGTCATCTTCCGGTCGGTGATGAAGCTGTCCAGCTTGGCGCGGTCGGAGTCAAGGCTGATGCCGATGATCTCGAAGCCCTTGGGGTGGTGCTTCTCGTAAGCCGCAAGCACGTTGGGCAGCTCGCCGATGCAGGGGCCGCACCATGTGGCCCAGAAGTCCACGAGCACGACCTTGCCCTTGAAGCGCGCGAGGGAGAGCGGCTTGCCGGCGAGGTCCTTCTCGTCGAAATCGGGGAACTTCGCGCCGACCACGAGCTTGCGCTGGATTTCCTTTGAAGCTTTCTGCTTCTCCATGCCCTCCAGAATTCGATCCACGACCCCGGCGGGCTTGGTGTCGGGAAAGTCCTTCGTGAGCTGGGTGAGCAAGGGCACGCCCTTTGACTCGTCGTCGAGCACCTGGATGTAAAGCAAGGCCTTCATCAGGAGGACTTGCGCCACATCGTCGGTCTTCTCACCCTTGTGCGCGGCAAGAATCTTGTCGAACTCGACGAAGTTCTCGGCCAGGTCCTTTGCCGAGTTCTTGCCGGCCTTGATCTTGGTCTGAATTTTGCCAACCAACTCCTGCAACTCGGCTTTTGCATCGCCAGCCTGGGCGAAACGGGCGGGCAGGAGCAAGGACAGGGCGATGGCAAAGATGCGAAGGGTGTTTTTCATGGGGGTGCGTGCTGGCCAGCATGACAGCAGCCGACCGCTTCGGCGGCAAGGGCAATCCCAGCACACCGCCACTCAAATCCGCTTCTCGTCCGCGTCTATGTAGTCCACGAAGCACTGCAAATCGTCGCGGTGGCCGAGGCCGGACTGCTCCTTGCGCATCTGGAGACGGGCCTTCAGCGCGGGGTCATCGCCGCGCCCGTAGTCGAGAACAGACTGGTTGAAGGCGGCTTTTTCCTCGGCGGACCGCTTCACGTTCTTGGCGACCCAGTCGCAGACCTGCCCGTCCGTCACCGTATCGCGCACCACGGCGATAAACTGCTCCGACGTCACGCCCGCCGCCGCGCACCACTTCGCATCGAAGCCCTTGTGGGCGAAGTTTTCCTGGTAGTCGGCGTGCAACTGGCCGGCGAGGTGCAGGCGGATCTTGTCCACGAAGCGCGGCAGGTAGGCCCAGCCGGCCATGATTTCGCGGGCGCTGCGGGGGTAGATGATGGCGTTGCTCATGCGGGGAGTGTCTGTGCATTCGCACCGGTGTCAATCACGCGGGCAGTGAAGAGACGCCGGAAATTCTCCTCCACCTGCGCCGTCAACTCCGCCAGCGGCACGCCCCGCAGCTCCGCCATGAACTGATAGACCGCCGGCAGGTTCGCCGGATGGTTCAACGGCTTGCCGGTGCCGGCGTCAGTCAACGGATGGGCGTTCGCCGCATCCGGCAGCAACTGGTCGGGCGCGTCGGTCTCGATCAGCAGGCGGTCGGCGGGGACGAGCTTGAACGCCTCGCGCTGCCGGGTCTTGCGCTCGTGCATGAAGTAGCCCGGGAAGCTGAAACGCGCGCCGAGCTTTGCCAGCGGCGCGACCATCTCCGCCGGGCCGCCGTAGCTGTGCAGCAGGAAGCCGCGCGCGGGCCGGGGCGTCGTCCGCAGCAGCTCCAGCAACCGGCCCCACGTCTGCAGGCAGTGGATGCTCGCGGCCAGATCGCGCTCCGCCGCGAGCCGCAGTTGCGCGAGGAACACTTCCTCCTGGCCATCGTAAGCCAGGCCCGGCTTCCAGCGGTCCAAGCCGATTTCTCCGACGACCGCGCCAGCCGTGCGGTCCAGCAACTCCACGAGCGTCTCCCGCCAGCGCGGCGTGCGCTCGCGGACATACCACGGGTGATAACCAAAGCTCGGCACGACGAGGTCCGGGAACGCCAGCGCCAGCGCCGCGACCTGCGGCCAGTCCGCCTCGCACGAGCCGTTCACCACCATGCGCGCAACGCCGACCGCGTGGCACGCCGCGACGAGTTCTGGCTGCCGCCCGCCAAAACGCTCGTCGTGCAGGTGATTGTGGGCGTCGTAGAAGTTCACGGTGTCGCCGCCGCCTGCGCGCAGGCGCGGATTCGCTCCCACACGCGCGACAGCACATTGCGCCGGTTCGCCGTGAGGTGCTGGTTGATGCCGACCGCTTCCAGGAAGTCCGGCGGCAGCGCGAGGATTTCCGCAGGCGGAGCGCCGCTGTAGAAATCGCAGAGCAATCCAGCGACCGCGCGGACGATCTGCGAATCCGAGTCGCATTGGAAGTGGCAGCATCCCTCGCGCGATTCCGCCACCAGCCACAAGTTCGCGAGGCAGCCGGGCACACGGTAGGCGTCGGTCTTCAACTCCGCCGCCAGCGCTGGTCGCTGCCGCGCCTGCTCCACGAGCCATTGCAGACGCTCCTGCGGATGGCGGAAGGCACCAAGCCGGACGAGCAGCGCATCGCGCCTTGCGGCCAGCGTGCGGGGTTCGACGGGCGGTTGAGTCACGAGTGAAGTTTGATCTACGAACCCAGACGGCGCGAGCGTGCGAAGCGAGTTGGGGCAGAATCCGCCCGCGATTGCGAACTGGGGCATGCGCCCGGGTCTCAGGCCATCACCGGCTCCGCCGCCACGCGTGCCGGGGCCGCGACCGGGTCGGCGGGGGTGCCCCGCAGTTGCCCGATGATGGCCGGCAACTTCGCCAGCACAAAGTCCACTTCCTCCGCCGTGTTGTAGATGCCCAGGCTGAAGCGCACGGAACCTTTCGCCCGGGCCGGGGACAGCCCCATCGCCGTGAGCACATGGCTGGGGGCCAGTGAGCCGGTGGTGCAGGCCGAACCGCTGGAGACACAAATGCCTTCCCGCTCCAGGAGCAGCAGGATGCCCTCGGCCTCGCAGCCGCCGAAGGCCAGGTTGCTGGTGTTCGGGAGCCGCGCATCGCGACCGCCGTTGCGGCTCGTGTCGGGGATGGTCGCGAGAATGGTCTGCTCCAGCCGGTCGCGCAGCGCGCGGATGCGCGTGTCCTCGTCCTGAATGGAGGCCAGCGCCAGCTCGGCCGCCCGGCCGAACCCGACGATGTAGGGCACATTCTCGGTCCCCCCGCGCCGGCCCTTTTCCTGCCCGCCACCGATGAGATACGAGTGATACGGCGCGGTGTAGCGGCAGTAGAGCAGCCCGACGCCCTTGGGCGCGTGCAGCTTGTGCGCGGAAAGGGAAAGGAAATCCACGCCCAGCTCGTCCACATCCACCTTCAGCTTGCCCGGCACCTGGACGGCGTCCGTGTGATAGAGCACGCCCTTGCTGCGGCAGATGGCGGCGATCTCCTCCAACGGGAAGAGCACGCCCGTCTCGTTGTTCGCCCACATCACGGATACGATGGCGGTGTCCGGCCGGATGGATTTCTCCAGCAGGTGCAGGTCCAGCGAGCCGTCCGACTCCACCGGCAGGAACGTCACCTCATAGCCGCGGCGCCTGAGATACTCGCCGAACTTGAGGTTCGCCGAGTGCTCCACCGCCGTGGTCAGGACATGGCGCTTGCCAGGCTGCGTGACCAGGGCGCTGTGGATGGCCGTGTTGTTCGACTCGGTGCCACAACTGGTGAAGACGATTTCGCGCGGGTCCGCGCCAATGAGCGCGGCGACCTGTTCGCGGGCCAGGTCCAGATCCTTCACCACCTGATTGCCAAAGGTGTAGGCGCTCGACGCGTTGCCCCACCGGTCGGTGAAGAACGGCATCATCGCCGCCACCACCTCGGGAGCGACCCGCGTGGTGGCGTTGTTGTCGAAGTAGAAAATCCGGCGCTGGCTCATCAATACCGCCAGCCTGCCGCCAGCGGGAGCGTGAGTCTAGGAACGAGGCGCCAAACTGCAAGAATCGTTTCGCCCGCTGAATCCGCTCGAAGGACAGCCGTTCCGACACTGCCTTGGAGGCATCGGGACGTCGTGATAGCCTGCGCGCGCATGAGCGAACCGTGGGCATCGGACTGGGCGGTGGCACACGTCGGCACGCTGGCGCGGAGTTTCCGGCATTGGCTGGGGCGCGAACTGTTGTCCGGCGTCGCGGAGCCACGGGCGTTTACCGAGGCCCTGTTCGCCGCGCCCTTCGTCCTCGTGTCGCACGGCAGGGAGGCTGATCCGGTGCTGAACTACGGCAACCGTGCCGCGCTCGCGCTCTGGGAAATGTCGTGGGACGAACTCACCCGCACGCCGTCGCGCCTGACGGCCGAACCGGTCGCCCGCGAGGAACGCGCGCGGCTGCTCGCGGAGGTGACGCAGCACGGGCACATCGCCAATTACGCCGGGGTGCGCATCTCGAAGTCGGGCCGGCGCTTCCGCATCGCGCAGGCGGTCGTGTGGAACTTGCTGGATGAGCGCGGCACCCACTACGGACAGGCGGCGATGTTCGACCGCTGGGATTATTTGTGAACGCCGCCCTGCCCCACCTCACGCGCCTGCTGGCCGGTCTCGCCCTGCTGTCCGCTGGTTGCAAGAAGGAAGCTGCTCCGGTTCCGTCCCCCGACGTTGCTTCAACCAACGTCATATCGCCGCGTGCGGTGGCTGCCAGCCCCGCGTCGCGCCCGTCACACATCATCCTGGTCAGCTTCGACGGCGCGCGGCCCGACATCGTGCAGCAGGCGCGGATGCCGACGCTCCTCGCGATGGCGCGCGAGGGCGCGGCGACTTGGAACGCCCAAAGCATCGTGCCGCCGCTCACGCTCCCGGCGCACACATCCATGCTCACCGGCCTCGCGCCGGAGGAGCACGGCGTTTATTGGAATTACTGGATGCCGGCGTTTGGCACCTTGCGCGCGCAGACCGTCTTCATGCTGGCCAAATCCAACGGCCTTTCCTCCGCCGTCTTCTCCGGCAAGGACAAGCTGGCGTATCTGTTCCCGACCGGCTCCGTGGACATCGTCTCGTTCCCCAACACCGACCCGCAGGACTTCTCGGGCACGAATGTCTTCTCCGCGCGCAGCGTGGCGGCGCAGGCCGTGAGGTATTTCGAGCAACGGAAGCCGCACCTGATGTTCGTTCATTTTCCCGACGCGGACATGGCGGGACATTTCTACGGCTGGCCGTCGCCGGAGCAGTTCGCCGCGCTGGCGGAGTGCGATGCCGCGCTCGCACTGCTGCGCATCGGCATTGAGCGAACCGGTGTGACCAATTCTGTCTTCCTGCTCACCGCCGATCACGGTGGCAACGGCCTGAGCCACGGCGTGGACCGGCCTGCGGACATGACCATCCCGTGGATCGCCTGGGGCGCGGGCGTGAAGCGTGGCCACGCGCTGACCAATGCCGTCACCTTGCCCGACACCGCCGCAACCATCGCCTGGCTGTGGGGCTTCCCAATGCCAACGAACACCATCGGCAAACCCGTGCGCGAGGCATTTCAGTAAGCCGTGCGCCGACATTTTTCCTTCACCGCCCGAGCTGAATCCGCCATCGTGCGCGGCCTATGAACTTGTTCGATTTGCAGGGAGAAGTTGCCGTCGTCATCGGTGCCACGGGCGTGCTCGGCGGCGCGTTGGCGGATGGTCTCGCGGAAGCCGGGGCGAAGGTCGCCGTCCTCGGCCGCAACGCCGAGCGCGGCGAAGCACGCGTGAAGGCGATTCAAGCCAAGGGCGGCCAGGCTGCGTTCTTCAACTGCGACGCCATTTCCCGCTGCTCGCTCACTGAGGCGCACGAGCAAATCGAAGCCAAGCTTGGCCCGCCAACCATTCTCGTGAACGCCGCCGGTGGCAACGCACCGCAAGTCACGGTCACGGCAGAGTGCCCGTTCGAGCAAATCCAACTCGCTGACTGGCAGGCGAACTTCGACCTCAACCTTGCGGGCGGCGTGCTGCTGCCCTGCCAGGAGTTCGGCCCCGCGATGTGCAAGCGCGGGCGCGGCAGCATCATCAACATCGCCAGCGTCTCCGCGCACCTGCCGCTCTCGCGCGTCGTGACCTACTCCGCCGCGAAGGCCGCCGTGTTGAGCCTCTCGCAGTTCCTCGCCCGCGAGTGGGCCACCAAGGGCGTGCGCGTGAACACGCTCACCCCGGGCTTCTTCCCCGCCGAGCAGAACCGCAAGCTGCTCTTCAACGACGACGGCACGCCCACTGCGCGCACCAAATCCATCTGGGGCCACACGCCGATGAACCGCTTCGGCGAATCGCACGAGCTGATCGGCGCGTGCCTCTTCCTCGCCAGCCACCAGGCCAGCAGCTTCGTCACCGGCACGGACATCCGCGTGGATGGCGGGTTCCTGAGCCAGACGATTTAGTTTCCAGCCACGCATGGACACAGATGAACACGGATAAACCCGGTTCCTCATAATCCGTGTCCATCCGTGTCAATCCGTGGTTAATTTCTCCGTTATGAACTTGCTCGCTTCGACAGCCCAGAAAGGTGCCGCCGTCTCCACCGAACAAGTCGCCGACCTCGTCGCGCAGGCGTGCCCGGCCAAGGACTACAAAGGCAAGAAGGTGCTGCTCATCGTGCCTGATGCCACGCGCACCGCGCCGGTGGGGTTGATGTTCCAGACGCTGTTCAAGCAGATCGGCGCGGTCACGGCGAACTTCGACATCCTCATCGCGCTCGGCACGCACCAGCCGATGAGCGAGGCGGCGATCTGCGACCGGCTGGAAATCTCCGCCGCCGAGCGCGCAGCCACTTACGGTGCGGTGCGCTTCTTCAACCACGAGTGGGACAACCCCGCCGCGCTCCGCAACGTCGGCACGCTCACGAAGGCCGACACGCGCGAGCTGTCCGACGGGCTGTTCGAGCTGGATGTGCCGGTCGAGGTCAACAAGCGCGTCTTCGACTACGACCAGGTCGTCATCATCGGCCCGGTGTTCCCGCACGAGGTCGTCGGCTTCAGCGGAGGGAACAAGTATCTGTTCCCCGGCGTCGCGGGGCCGGAGATTTTGAACTTTTTCCACTGGCTCGGCGGGTGCGTGACCAACCCGATGACCATCGGCAACAAGTGGACGCCCGTCCGCCGCGTCGTGGACCGCGTGGGTGCGATGGTGCAGGTCAGCAAGCTCTGCATGGCGATGGTCGTCCGCCCGGACAAGTCGCTCGCCGGCCTGTTCATCGGCACGCCGGAAGCCGCGTGGGATGCTGCCGCCGATGTGTCACGCGCAGAGCACATCGTCTTTCGCGACCGGCCTTACCACACGGTCCTCTCCTGCGCGCCGAAGATGTATGAGGACGTTTGGACCGCCGGGAAGGCGATGTATAAGCTGGAGCCGGTCGTGGCCGACGGCGGCGAACTCATCATCTACGCGCCGCACGTCACCGAGGTGAGCGTGACGCACAACAAGACGATGCACGCCATCGGCTACCACTGCCGCGACTACTTCCTGAAGCAGTGGGACAAGTTCAAGGACTACCCGTGGGGCGTGCTGGCGCACAGCACGCACGTGCGCGGCATTGGCACCTTCGAGAACGGCGTCGAGCAATGCCGCATCAAGGTCACGCTCGCCACCGGCATCCCGCGCGAGGTCTGCGAGCGCATCAACATGGGCTATCGCGACCCGGCGACCATAGACATTGAGAGCTTCGCGAACCGCGAGGTCGAGGGCCTGCTGCTCGTGCGCAAGGCCGGCGAGATGCTTTACAAGCTGTCCAATCCGCCCGCGTGGCAGAAGGGCGTGGAGAGGCGTAGCTGATTGAGCAGTGTTCAGTCTTCAGTAATCAGTTGACCCAACCACGACGCGCCTCGTTCTGAACACTGGTTACTGAATACTTTCTCCGTAACATCCCTCAGCCCCACCACGTCCAGGCACCCGACTGAAACACAACATAATCATGCGCTCCCTCACCCGCCCCCTCCTCGCCCTGGCCGCCGCCACCGCGTTCTCCCTCTTCACCTCGGACGCCTCGGCGGCGGACAAGAAGGCTCCCAAGGACAACGCCCTGCGCGGCAAGATCACCGCCGTGGACAAGGCCGCGAAGACCATCACCGTCGCCGGCAAGACCCTCGCGGTGGATGACACCACCGTCATCACCGACTCCGGCAAGCCGGCGAAACTGGAGAACCTCAAAGTCGGGACGGACGCCACCGTCAACACCTTCAAGCTGGGCGAGAAGCTGACCGCCGTGAGCATCAAGACCGGCTTCGTGGCGGCGACGGTTGCGCCGGCGAAGAAGAAGAAGTAGCCACGCCGGCTCCCTGGCACACCCGTCCAGTCATGCGACTGCGGCGGGTGTTTGCTTTTGCAGCGGAACGCAATCCCCTGCTTGGCTTCCGGGCCGGCTTGGAGTTTCCTAGCGGCACAACCAAGCCATGACCGACTCACTCGCCGCCGCGCAGCAGACCTTCCGCACCATCGCCGCCAACATCGAGACGGTGATGCACGGGCAAGGCCCGGCCGTCCGCAAGCTGCTCACGGCCTTTGCCAGCGGCGGGCATGTCCTGCTGGAAGACTACCCCGGCACCGGCAAGACCACGCTGGCCAAGACGCTCGCCCGCAGCATCAGCGCGAGCTTCAAGCGTGTGCAGTTCACGCCCGACCTGCTGCCCAGCGACATCCTCGGCGTCTCCATCTTCAACCAGCGCGACCAGAGCTTCGAGTTCCGGCCCGGCCCGATTTTCACGAACATCCTGCTGGCCGACGAAATCAACCGCGCCTCGCCCCGCACGCAGTCGGCGCTGCTGGAGGCGATGGGCGAGGGCCAGGTCAGCGTCGAGGGTGACCGGCGGGACTTGGAGAGCCTGTTCTTCGTCATCGCCACGCAGAACCCGGTCGAGATGCGCGGCACGTATCCGTTGCCCGAGGCGCAGATGGACCGCTTCGCGCTGCAATTCAGCCTTGGCTACGTGAGCGCGGCGGAGGAGGTCGCGGTATTGTCGGCCCAGGAGAAAACCCACCCGCTCGACCGCGCGGCGGCCGTGGTCACAAAGGACGACGTGCTCGCGCTCAAGCGCGCCGTGACCAACGTGCGCATCAGCGGCGAGCTGAAGCGCTACATCGTGGACCTCGTGTCGGCCACGCGTTCCGCGAGCGGCATCTCGCTCGGGGCCAGCCCGCGTGCGTCGCTGGCGCTGATGAAGGTGGCGCAGGCGGCGTCGCTCTTCGACGGCAGCGAATTCGTGACGCCCGAGCATGTGCAGCAGATGGCCGTGCCCGTCATCGCGCACCGGATGGTGATGGACCCGCAGGCACGCTTCAGCGGCGTGACGGCGCGCGGCGTGGTGGAGGAGCTGCTGAAGAAGCTGAAAGTGCCTGCCTGAGACGGAGCGGGTGAGAAAGTGGGAAAGCGAGAAAGTGAGCATGAAGGCAACGGAGCAACCAACGCCCGGCTCACTTTCTCACCTGCCCACTTTCTCACCTGCTCCCGCCCGCGCCTCCTGGCTGCAAAGCCGCCTGCACGCGAGCTACCTGTTCACCTCGTCGTTCACCTGGTGGTGGCGACGAAGGTTCACCAAGGGCGGCTGGCTGGTCGCTTTGAGCATCGTTGCCACGGGGATGATGGGCGTGGATACGAACCTCTCGCTCGCCTACCAGGCTTTCGTCTTCCTCTGCCTCCTGTTCATCGCGGCCCTGGCGGGGACGCAGTTCTCGCGGACGCGGGTGGCGGCGGAGCGCGCCTTGCCGCGTTTCGGATCGGTCGGCCTGCCCGTGAGCTACCGCGTGACGCTGAGGAACCTCACCGCCAAGCCGCAGCGCGGCCTCTCCGTGACCGAAGACCTCGCCGACCCGCGTCCCACGCTCGCGCAGTTCGTCTCCACGCCCGAACCGGGGGAGGAGCAGCGGAACTGGTATGACCGGGGCAACGGCTATTACCGCTACGTCTGGCTCCTGCGCGAAAACATCCGGGGCCGGGTCAATGAAGCCCCCTGCCCCGCCCTGCCGCCCAACGGCACCGCCGACGTGCGGCTCGAACTCACGCCGACCCGGCGCGGCGTGCTGCGCTTCGACGCCGTGGCGCTGGCGTGTCCGGACGCGTTCGGACTGTTCCGCACGTTCGTCCGCGTGCCGCTGCCGCAATCGCTGCTCATCCTGCCCAAGCGCTACTTCGTCCCGCCGCTGGAGCTGCCCGGCCAGTTGAAATACCAGCAGGGCGGCGTGGCGCTGGCGGCGAGTGTGGGCGAGTCGGAGGAGTTCGTCTCGCTGCGCGACTACCGGCCCGGCGACGCGCTGCGGCACATTCACTGGCCAAGCTGGGCCAAGACCGGCAAGCCCATCGTGAAGGAGTTTCAGGACGAGTTCTTCACCCGGCACGCGCTGATCCTCGACACGTTTCTGCCGGTGGCGGCCAGCGAGGTGTTCGAGGAGGCGGTGAGCGTGGCGGCGTCGCTGGCCTGCACCGTGCAGGCGCCGGAGTCGCTGCTGGACCTGATGTTCGTCGGGCCGCAGGCGTATTGCTTCACGATGGGACGCGGCGTGGGGCATCTGGAGCAACTGCTGGAAATCCTCGCCTCCGTGCAGCCCTGCCGCGACCGCGAGTTCAAGTCGCTGCTGCGACTGGTGCTCCAGCACGCGGGCGAGTTGAGCGGCTGCCTGTGCGTGTTCGTGGACTGGGACGAGCAGCGGCGCGAGTTCGTCCGCCACTTGCGCGAACTGGGTGTCCCGCTGATGGTGTTCGTCGTCACCGCCGTCGGCGCGCCGCCGCCCGAACCCGGCCCGATGGGCGCTGAACCGGAGCGCTTCCGCCGGCTGGAAGTCGGGAAGGTGGCGGAGGGCTTGGCGGAATTGTGAAGACAAATGAACCCAAAGATTCAGGGAAGACAAAGATGAACCCGGAGAGGAAGACCCAGAGATTGGAGCGAGACAAAGATGTAGCGCCTCAATCTTTGTCTTTCCCAAATCTTTGGGCGTTTTTCTCAACGGTCCATCGGAAGGATGCTTCATCTTTGTCCGCCCCAAATCTTTGGGTTCTCCTCCGATGGTTCCGCGCATGAAACCGCCGCCGTTCCTCCTCGCCGCCGCGCTGCTGCTCTGGGGCTGGCAGACGGGCCTGCTCGCGTTTGCGCTGCTCATGGCGGTGGTGCTGGAGGCGGCGCGGTGGATCGAGTGGCGGGTGGACTTCAGCGTGAAGGACTTCAACCGCGTGGTGGACCTCGTGAGTTTGCTGGGCGCGGTGGGCGGCATTTACTGCATCCTCACGCGCGAGGCGACGAACCAGGTCATGGCGATGTTTCAGGCGACGAACTTCACCGCGCAGTCCAAGGCGGTGAACTCCATCTCGCAGACCACGTTCATCTACTTCCAGTGGTTCCCGATGATTCTCTTCCCCGCCGTCGCGGCGCTGGCCTACAGCACGAGCGAGCAGGTGCCGCGCTCGTGCTTCTTCCTGCTGGCGCGGCGCAGGGCCGCGCGCACGGGACGGCCGCAGCCGCTGACGCCGGCCATCAACCTCACCTACCCCTATCTTGCCGTGGTGCTGTTTTCCGCGTGCCTGGCCAACCAGCGCAACGAATGGTTTTATTTCGCGCTGTGCGGCGTCGTGGCCGCCGCGCTCTGGACCAACCGGCCGCGCCGCTTCTCGACGCTCATCTGGCTGGCCGCGCTCGTCCTGGTGGTCAAGGCGGGCTTCTACGGTCATCGGGGGCTGAACCAGCTCCAGGCGGTGGTGGAAAACAAGGTGGCCGCGTGGGTCAGCAGTTGGGCGCGGCGCTCCGGCGAGCGCAGCGAGGCCAGCACCGCCATCGGGCGCATCGGCCAGCTCAAGCTCTCGGGCAAGATCGTCCTGCGCGTGGAGCCGGAGTCCGGCCCCGTGCCGCCGCTCCTGCGCGACACGACTTACAACCGGTTCGAAAGCCCGCGCTGGAGCAACACCCCGCGCGCGGTTGATGGCCCGGTCTTCATCTCGGACGACAACCTGACGTGGCCGCTGCTCGCCAGGCTGGCGACCAACGCGGTGCTGATCTCGTCGTTCAGCACGCGCGGGCAGGCCGTGCTGGCTTTGCCGCCCGGCACAACGTCGCTCCAGAACCTGCCCGTGGATGAGGTCCTTACCAACCGGGCCGGCATGGTTCGCACGATCCGCGCGCCTGACTTCCTTCACCTCCGCGCGCTGCACGGCCCCGGCCCGACACTGGGCGACCGGCCGCTGCCGGAGTTCGCCGGCAAAGGACCATCGCCCGATCTCGCGGTGCCTCCGCGCGAAACCGCGGCCGTGGAGCGAATCGCCGGCGAGCTGGCGCTGGCCGGGAAACCCAACCACGAGGTCGCGCGCGTGCTGACGCGGTTCTTCGCGGACCATTTCAAATACGGCTCCTTCCTGCCCAACTCGCTCTCGCAGGTGCCCAGGGACACCACCCCGCTGGGCTTCTTCCTGCTGAAAAACCGCGTGGGCCACTGCGAGTATTTCGCCACCGCCACGGTTCTGCTCATGCGGCAGGCCGGCATCCCGGCCCGTTACGTTTATGGCTGGTCCGTGCAGGAGCCGGAGAAAGGCTCGCACCGCTTCATCGTCCGCGAGCGGCACGCGCACGCGTGGTGCGTGTATTGGGACGCGGCCACCCGCGCCTGGGTGGACCTGGACACCACCTCCCCCGACTGGGCGGCGAACGAGAGCCAGAACGCCTCCTTCTGGGAGCCGCTCACCGACCGCTGGTCGCGCGCGTGGTTCGCCTTCTCGCAGTGGCGCTGGTATGGCGTCGCGGGCGAATGGCAGAACTACCTGCTGCTCGCGCTGGTCGGGCTGATCGCGCTGCTCGCGTGGCGCGTGCTGGCGCGGCAACGGCGGCGGCGCAAGGGTGGCGAGGAAATCGCCGAGGAATGGCTGCCCCGCCCCGGCCTCGACTCCGAGTTCTACCGCATCGAGACCCGGCTGGATGAACTGGGCCTGGGCCGGCGGGACGGCGAGGCGCTGACCGACTGGCTGACGCGCATCGAGCCGCTGGCAGAACTTCCGGTTGCCTCGCTTCGCAAGCTGCTCGCGCTGCACTACCGGCTGCGCTTCGACCCGCAGGGGCTGAAGCAGGAGGAGCGCGCGGACCTGCGCAACGGAGTGGGTGAATGGCTGGCTCAGACGAAGCCAACGTAAGGCGGACACTCTTGCCCGCCGTGGCTTTCCATCGTCCACCAACGGACGGCGGCAAGGGTGTCCCCTCGCAGCTCACTCATACCGCAGCGCCTGGATGGGATTGAGCTTCGCCGCCTTGAACGCAGGGAAGAGGCCCGCAAGGACGCCGATGGCCACGCTGAAACCAAAGGCCACGACCATCGCCTCCACGGTGATGATCGGGGTGTTGCCGGTGGGCGACAGCGAGGCGAGGAAGCGGACGAGCAAACTCGAAGTCACCAGCCCCGCCAGCCCGCCGATGATGGCGATGACCACGGCCTCGACGAGGATTTGCGTGAACACGTCGAGGAAGGTCGCGCCGATGGCCTTGCGGATGCCGATCTCGCGCACGCGCTCGGTGATGCTGGCCAGCATGATGTTCATGATGCCGATGCCGCCCACCAGCAGGCTGATCGCGGAGATGATGCCCCCGCTCATGCGCGCGTTGCGGATCGCCTGGTCCACGCTCTCGATGTTGCCTTCCTGCGTCGAGAAGCTGAAGTCCTCGATGCCGTTGTGCGTGGTGAGCAGGACGTTCTTCGCCTGCTGGAGCGCGTCCTCGATCCGGCTGAGATCCTCCACCTTGAAGTCAATGTCCGTCAGCGTCGGATCGGGAATGCTGCCCGTGCCCGAGGCGGCGCGGAAGCGGAGCCACATGGTGTTCATCGGGCAATACACCGTGCGGTTCTTGCGCTCGAAGGCCCAACCGCTCCGCGAACTGCCGCCACCGTAGCCGGGCCGGCCGCGCGCCACGGCCTGCTTTTGCGCGGCCTCCTCGGGATGCTCGCGCGCCCATTCGCGTTTCTTGCGGTCCTGGTCGCTCTCGTAGTGCTCGAACATGCCGACAATGGTGAAGGTCTGGCCGTTGATCTGCACCCGCTCGCCGATGGGGATGACCTCGCGGCCCAACTGCTCCGGCGAGCCGAACAGGTCGTCGCGAATGGCGGTGCCGATGACGATGACCGCGTGGGCATTGGCTTCGTCCAGTTCGTTGAAGAACCGCCCGTGCTCCAGGTTGTGCAGGTTCATTTCGATCACCACCGGCCAGACGCCCACGAACTCCGAAGGCCGCGTGCGCTTGTCGCCGCGCGAGATGGTGACGCGCTCCAGCGCCATCTCCGGCGAGACCATGCGGATGAGCGGCGCGCTGCGCTGGAGCGCCTCCACGTCGCGCATGGTGCGGCCCACGGCCTGATCAGCAAGGTGGCCCTGCCACGTCGGCACGGGAGCCTCGCGGGTGAGCACCTTGTCGAGGCCGCCAAGCGCGATCATCGCCTCCTTCATCCCGTGCTCCATGCCCTTCACGATGGCGGACATGGCGATGAGGCTGGAGACGCCGAGGATGATGCCCAGCATCGTCAGCAGTGAACGGAACTTGTGCGCCCAGATTTCGCGCAGGCCGACGAGGATGGCGTTCAGCAGAGACAAGGTTTCGGATTTCGAGTTTGGCGTTTCGAGTTGGCGGCGGCTGGCGGGAACGTCGGTTCAACTCGAAACCCCAAACGCCAAACCCGGAACGCTATTCATACCGCAGCGCCTGAATCGGGTTGAGCTTGGCCGCCTTGAACGCGGGGAAAAGGCCCGCGAGGATGCCCACCGCCACGCTGAAGCCGAACGCGAGGATCATGCTCTCCATGGTGATGACCGGCGTGTTCTCGGTCGGGGACATGGCGACGAGGAGCTTCACCAGCATGTTCGAGGTGAACAAGCCGGCCAGTCCGCCAATGATGGCGATGACCACGCTCTCGACGAGAATCTGCGTGAACACATCGAAAAAGGTCGCGCCGATGGCCTTGCGGATGCCGATCTCGCGGACGCGCTCGGTGATGCTGGCGAGCATGATGTTCATGATGCCGATGCCGCCCACCAGCAGGCTGATCGCGGAGATGATGCCCCCGCTCATGCGCGCGTTGCTGATGGCCTGTGTGATGCCTTCGGACCAGTTCTCCTGCGTGCGAAAGGAGAAGTCCTCGATGCCCTTGTGCGTGTGCAGCATCACGTTCTTCGCCTGCTGGAGCGCCTCGTCCATCTTGTCAATGTCCGCGATCTTGATCGACAGCGTGGAGAGGCGCGGGTCGGGGACGAACTCCGCCGTGCTGCCGGAAGTGCTGCTGGCGCTGGTGCCGCTGCTCCGGCTGTAGCTGCCGGAGCCGGCCCCCGAAACGCCCGTGGCCGCGCGGAAGCGCAGCCACATGGTGTTGAGCGGGATATAGACCGTGTTGTTCTTGAGGTCGAAGACGAAGCCGCCCGCGCTCCGGCTGCGGCTCATGCTGCCGTAGCCGCGGCTGCGCTCCGGGCCGGTCGCCTTCTGCTCCGGCGGCTTGCTCAACTCGATCTCCCGGCGCTTCGTGTCCTGCTCGCTCTCATAGTGTTCGAACATGCCGATGATCTTGAAGCGCTGGTTATTGATGTTCACGAACTCGCCGATGGGGATGATCTCGCGCCCGATCTGCTCCGGGGAACCAAACAAAGCGTTGCGCACCGCCGTGCCGATGACGCAGACGTTGCGCGCGTTTTCGTCGTCAATCTCGTTGAACATCCGCCCGTGCGCGACGACGTGCTGGTTCAGCTCGACGGCGTTGGGCCAGGTGCCGATGAAGTTCCACGGGCTGATGCTCTTGCCCAGGCGGGTCATGGTGATGTTCCGCGTGCGCATCTCCGGCACGACCATCGTGATGAGCGGCGCGCTGCGCAGAAGCGCGTGGACGTCGCCCATGGTGGTGCCCACGGCCTGATCGGCCATGTGCTGCTGCCACACGGGAATGTCCTGTTCCTCCACGCGCACCTTCTCCAGGCCGCCGATGGCAATGAGCGCCTCCTTCATGCCGTTCTCCATGCCTTTCACGAGCGCGGACATCGCCACGAGGCTCGACACGCCGAGGATGATGCCCAGCATCGTGAGCAGGGAGCGGAACTTGTTCGCCCAAATCTCCTTGAAGCCGACCGCAATGGCGTTGAAGGGGTTCATGGCTGCTAGTTCTGCTGGCTGCCGACGGCGAATTTGGGACCATCAAGCTGGCCGGAGAGTCGCGCGTCCACGTTCTTCGCGATCTTGCCGTCGCGAATCTCAATCTTCCGCGGCGTGACGGCGGCGATTTCGGGATCGTGCGTGACGAGCGCGATGGTGCTGCCCTTGAGACTCAGCTCGTGGAACAGCTTCAAAATCGTCTCGCCCGTGTGCGAGTCGAGGTTGCCGGTCGGTTCGTCGGCGAAGACGATCTTCGGGCTGTTCACCAGCGCACGGGCGATGGCCGCGCGCTGCTGCTGGCCGCCGGAGAGCTGCATGGGCCGGTGCTTGGCGCGGTTGTCCATCTCGACGAGCTTGAGCGCGTCCATCGCGCGCTCGCGGCGTTCGCGGGAGCTGCACCCGGCATAAACCATCGGCAGCTCGACATTCTGGAGGACGTTCAGCTTGGGCAGCAGGTTGAAGAACTGGAAGACGAACCCAATCTTCTGGTTGCGGATGCGCGCCAGCTCGCGCGCCGAGGCGCTGCCGATCTCCATGCCATCGAGCTTGATGCTGCCCTTGGAAGGCGAGTCGAGGCAGCCAAGGATGTGCATGAGCGTGGACTTGCCGCTGCCGGACGGACCGATGATGGAGATGAACTCGCCGGGGTTGATGTCGAGGTCCACGTTGTCGAGCGCGCGGATTTCCTCACCACCGAGGTGGTAAATCTTGCTGACGCCGCGGAGTTCGATGAGGGCCATTGGGCGATGCTGGATGCTTGATTCTGGATGCTGGATTACTGGCCGGGGGGACCGCGCCGCTCGCCGCCACCGCTGCCGGAAGTGCGCGAACCGCCGCCGGAGCCACCAGAGCCGGGCGAACCGCCCTTGCTGCCGCCACCGCCGCTGACACCGCTGCCGCCCTGGGTGCCGCCTTTGCCTTCTCCGCCCTTGCTGCCCTTGCCACTTTTGCCGCCCTTGGCCGCCGCACCGAAGGCCTGCTGCACCTTGCCGACTTCATCCGCCGGCGTGACGAGCGAGACCGTCTCGCCGCCCTGCAAACCCTTCGTCACCTCCGCGTAATCGTAGTCCGTGACGCCAATCAGAATCGGCGCGCGGGCGAACTTGTCGTCCTGCTTCACATACACGAAGCGGTCGCCCTGGTCGCTGAAGACGGCGGCGAGCGGGACGGCCAGCACGTTGTCGGCGGCCTGCAACGGGATGGTCAGATTCGCCGTCATGCCGGGCCGCACGCCGGACTTCTCGTCGTTCCTCACGATGATGCGGGTGGAAAAGCCCTTGATCCCATTCTTGATGGTCGCCTGCGGCGCGATGCGGTCCACCCGGCCGAACAGCTTCAACCCCGCGACCGCCTCGACCTCGATCTGCACGCGCTGGTTCACCGTCAGGCGCGTCACGTCGGCCTGGTTGATGTGGGCGTTGATGATGAGTTCACTGAGGTCGGCGATGGTGAGCACCTCGGTGCCGCTGTTGACGCCGCCGGAGCCGGACACCGCCTGGCCCACGGACACGGGCCGCGTGAGGATGGTGCAGTCGAACGGCGCGGTGATCTTGGTCTTGGAAAGCCGGTCCTCGACGAGTTGCAGCGCCTTGAGCGAACGCTCGTAACTGTTGCGGGCGAGCGCGTGGTTGTTGCGGGCCAGGTCCACCTCGATCTTCGCGTTCTCCAGAACTTCCGACGCGAGGAGCTTGTCGTAGTTGTTGCGGGCGAGCGCATGGTTGTTGCGCGCCTGGTCCAGCTCGGTCTTGGCGTTCTCGAAGACTTCCTTGGCGAGGAGCTTGTCCTCGAAGAGCTGCTTGGAACGGTCGAAGTTGAGCTGCAACTTCTCGAGCGCGAGCCGGGCACCCTCGATCTGGAGCTTGGCCGCCTCGATCTCCGTCTGCCGCTGGCTGCGATCAAGGGGCAGCTTCTTCTCGAAAATTTGCTTGGTGCGCTCATAGTCGAGCTGCAGTTTCTCGAGCGTCAGCCGCGCGCCCTCGATTTGAAGCTTGGTCGCCTCGATTTCCGTCTGGCGCTGGCTGCGTTCGATCTGCAAGTCAGAGTCGTCGAGCGCGAAGAGGAGGGCGCCCTTCTTGACCTTGTCGCCTAGGTCCACCGGCAACGTGGCAATCCGCCCGCTGACTTCTGGTCGCACCGAAACCTGCTCGGCCGGGGTGATTTCGCCGGCGGCGCTGATGGCGAAACTGATGTTGCGCGGCGTGACCACGGCGGTGGTCGGACGACCGGACTTCTTTGCCGCATCCGCCTTCTCGGCCGTCTTCCAGAACGCGACCTTGTCCGGCCACTTTTGGTAGGCGTAGTAACCGCCGCCACCCAGGGTGCCGAGAACGACCAGCCAAACCAGCAAGCTCTTCATGTGTTATGGGCCGGAGACTAGGCCAGCGCGGGAGGATTGCAAAGAGGGACGGCAAATTTGCCTGAGCAAAGTTTGCCCAGCGGTCAGTGCCGCCACATTCGCCAAACTGCCAGCAAGGAATAAAACAACACCGCCCCCGCATAAGCGACCATCCCCATGCCCACGGCCAGCGGGAGGGACGGCCACTCACTCGACATCACAACCGCGCCGCCCACCAACCCGAACAGAAGCGTCTCGCCCAGCACGCTGATGAAATAGGCGCGCCGGCTCGAACGGTTCATCGCCTCGCCCACCAACGTGGAGTAATCGGCCTCGCCCAGCGCTCGCATGAGCCACGCGGATTTGAAGTTCCGCGCCGCCACCAGCAGGCTGGTCGTCACGACAATCAATCCCGCCAGCGGCCAATGCGCCGCCGCGACACACAGCAGGAGGTTGAAGGCGATGCCCCACTTCCAGCCGAGTCGCTTCGCGATGGGATTCGCCTCCAGTTCGAGATTCGGCGTCGCGAACCAGGTGCTGAGGAAATCCATCCCGCGCGCGAAGACCAGCAGGCCGAGGGTGATGAGGTAGTCACGGCTGGCAAAGGGGGCGAAGTCTTCCATGGGACGTGGCGCGTGAGGCGTGGTGCGTGAGTCAGGCCGGAAGCGTTGATGCCTGCTCACGCACCACGCACCACGCGCCACGGTCTATTTCTTCCCGTAGATTTGTTCCGGCGTTTCCAGCCTCGGCTCCGTTTCCTTCCACTGTGTCCCACCGCCCTCGATGCTGCGGAAGAAGCAGCTCCTGAAGCCCTCGTGGCACGCCGCGCCGGTCTGCTCGACCTGGATGAGCAGCGTGTCGCCGTCGCAGTCGAAGGCGATGTCCTTCACCGCCTGCACGTGGCCGCTGGACTCGCCCTTCATCCAGAACTTCTGCCGCGACCGGCTCCAGAAGTGCGTCTTGCCGGTGGCGATGGTGGTTTCGAGCGAGGCGCGGTTCATCCACGCCATCATCAGCACGCGGCCGGTGGACTGCTCCTGGATGATGGCCGGGATGAGGCCGTCGGCGGTGAACTTGAGTTGGTCGTAGAAGCTCATGGCGTCGGGGTGATTTTGGATTCGGTTTTGAACAGCTTGTCCAACGGGCGCTTCAGGTGGAAGCCCTCGGGCAGGAAAGTGAAGCCCACCGCCGCGATGATGCAGACGAAAGCCGCAAAATGATTCCACCGCAGTCGCTCGCCCAGATACGCGATGACGAACCCGCTGAACACGGTCAGCGTGATGACTTCCTGGATGATCTTCAACTCGATGGCCGAGAAGTTGGTGTGGCCCCAGCGGTTGGCCGGCACCATCAGGCAATACTCGAAGAACGCGATGCCCCAGCTCGCCAGCACCACGAGCCAGAGCGGCGAGCTCTTGAACTTCAAATGCCCATACCACGCGAAGGTCATGAAGACGTTCGACGCGACGAGGAGCGCGATGGGGGTGAACCGGGAGTGAGCGAGGTCAGACATATGATGAAGGCGAGATCAGACCGTGCGCACGGGAATGCCCTTCCCGGCCAGGTGGCGCTTCACGTCGCCGACGGTGTAAGTGCCAAAGTGAAAAATGCTCGCCGCCAGCACGGCGTCCGCCCGGCCCTCCAGCAGCACGTCCGCCATGTGCTCCAGGCTGCCCGCGCCGCCGCTGGCCACCACCGGCACGCCCACCGACTCGCTCACGCGGCGAGTAATGACGAGGTCGAAGCCAGCCTTGGTGCCATCGGCGTCAATCGAGTTGAGGACGATTTCCCCCGCGCCGAGGGCAACAGCGCGCTTCGCCCACTCCACGGCTTCAAGGCCAGTCGCCTGCCGCCCGCCTTTGGCGAAGACTTCCCAGCGGTCGGGCGCGATCTGCTTGCAATCAATCGAGACGACGATGCACTGGCTGCCAAACTTTTCCGCGCCTTGCCGAATCAAGTCGGGTGTGGCGAGCGCGGAGGAGTTGATGCTGACCTTGTCCGCACCGGCCCGGAGCATGGTCTGCATGTCGTCCACCACGCGGATGCCGCCGCCGACGGTCAGGGGCATGAAGCACTGGTCCGCCGCGCGCTCAATCACGTCCACCATGCTTGCGCGCCCGTGCGCGCTGGCGGTGATGTCGAAGAACACCATCTCGTCCGCGCCCTGCTCGTTGTAGCGCACGGCCAGCTCGACCGGATCGCCGACGTTGCGCAGGCCGCCCGCCTCCGCGCGCCCGAACTGCACGCCACGCGTGACCTGTCCATCGTGAACGTCGAGACACGGGATGACGCGCTTGGCCAACACGGCAGGAAAACGGAGTGGTGGAGTGATGGAGCGCTGGAGTGAAGCCGGGAGCACGAGCATTGCTCCACCACTCCACTACTCCAGCACTCCGTTCGATTTCTGGCGGGGCTACTTGCCGACGGAGAACTTGCCGTCGCTGTTCTTAAAGCTCTTGTCTGAGTAAAGCAGCGTGCTCAGGGAGTTCAGCGGGTTCTTAGCGGTGAAGGTGTAGCCGAGCTTTTGAACCGCCGCGAGCAGTTCCGTCCGTGACAGGGGCCTGCCGGCGAGCGCCTTGACCGCGGCCTCCTTCATCGAAAGCTCGTTCCTGGCGCGCTTGCGGCGGCGGGGGCCGGGCTTCGGGCCGGGTTTGCCGGGCGCGGCCGGAGCCTTGCCTTCCAGCGCGCGGTTGATGGCCGCGAGCCGCGCCTCAAGGGCGGTCTTTTCTTTGGCGAGCGCCTCACGCAAGGCGACATATTTGTCCACATCGGTCAGTTTCATGGCCTTCCTATATTGGGCCAAAGCCCGGCTGGCAAGCTGTCTCGTTCGCCGTCCGCTTGACACTCCCTCCGCCAATCCTCATTTTCGCCTCCTTGAACGGGACGTTCTCCCGCTGACCGCGACAATCTTTATGAGCCACAACTTGTTCAACTCACTTCAATCCTTCGACCTTGGCAACGGCAAGCAGGGCAAATTCTATTCGCTCCCCGCACTGGAAGCCGCTGGCGTCGGCCCCATCTCGCGCCTGCCGGTGAGCGTCCGTCTCGTGCTGGAATCGGTGCTGCGCAACTACGACGACAAGAAGGTCAGCGAAGCGAACGTGAAGGAGCTTGCCAACTGGAAGCCGAACGAGACGCGCACGGCGGAGATTCCCTTCGTGGTCGCACGCATCGTGTTGCAGGACTTCACCGGCGTGCCGTTGCTGGTGGATCTCGCGGCGATGCGCAGCGCCGTGGAGAAGCTTGGCAAGAACCCGAAGATCATCGAGCCGCTCGTGCCGGTGGACCTCGTCGTGGATCACTCGGTGCAGGTGGATGCGGCGGGCGGGGCGGATTCGTTCGCGAAGAACCTGGAGATCGAATTCCAGCGCAACCGCGAGCGCTACCAGTTTTTGAAATGGGGCATGCAGGCCTTCGACACCTTCAAGGTCGTCCCGCCCGGCATCGGCATCGTGCATCAGGTGAACCTCGAATATCTCGCCAAGGGCGTGCTCTCCGCTGACGGCGTTTATTATCCCGACACGCTCGTCGGCACCGATTCGCACACCACGATGATCAACGGCCTCGGCATTGTTGGCTGGGGCGTCGGCGGCATTGAGGCGGAGGCGGGCATGCTCGGCCAGCCAGTTTACTTCCTCACGCCGGATGTCGTGGGCGTCCACCTGACCGGCGCGATTCGCGAAGGCGTGACCGCCACCGACGTCGCGCTCACCGTCACGCAACTGCTCCGCAAGGCGAAGGTCGTCGGCAAGTTCGTCGAGTTCTTCGGACCCGGCGCCGCCGCGCTCCCGCTCGTGGACCGCGCGACCATCGCAAACATGGCTCCCGAATACGGCGCGACGATGGGTTTCTTCCCCATCGACGAGGAATGCACCAACTACCTGCGCGCCACCGGCCGCAGCGAGGCGCACTGCCTGATGTATGAGAACTACTACAAGGCGCAGAATCTCTGGGGCATTCCGCAGGCCGGCCAGATTGATTACTCGCAGGTCATCGAGCTCGACCTCAACACGGTGAAGCCCAGCGTCGCCGGCCCGAAACGTCCGCAGGACCGCATCGAGCTGCCGAATCTCCAGCGCGAATTTTTCAGCGCGTTCCAGCGGCCCGTCACCGAGAACGGCTTCGGCAAGACGCGCAAAGACTTCTCGAAATCCGTGAAGGTCGAGCTGACCTCGAAGAAGAAAGCCACCGTCGGCACCGGCTCCGTCCTCATCGCCGCCATCACGAGCTGCACGAACACCAGCAACCCCAGCGTCATGATCGCCGCCGGTTTGCTGGCGAAGAAGGCCGTGGAACGCGGTCTGAAGGTGAACCCCGCCGTGAAGGCGTCGCTCGCGCCCGGATCGCGCGTCGTCACGGATTACCTCAAGAAGACTGGCCTCACGCCTTTCCTCAACAAGCTTCGCTTCAACCTCGTCGGCTACGGCTGCACGACGTGCATCGGCAACTCCGGCCCGCTCGACGCGAACCTCGAGGAGGCCGTGGTGAAGAACGATCTCATCACCGCCAGCGTGCTCTCGGGCAACCGCAACTTCGAGGCGCGCGTGCATCAGAACATCAAGGCGAACTTCCTCATGTCGCCGCCGCTCGTCGTCGCGTTCGCGCTCGCGGGCCGCGTCGATCTCGACCTGAGCTGCGAGCCGCTCGGCAAGGACAAGGATGGCGAACCCGTCTATCTTGCCGACCTCTGGCCCACGCTCCAGGAAGTGCGCGACGCCATGCAGTCGTCGCTCAAGCCGGAGATTTTCCAGAAGCTCTACAAGAACTTCGCGTCGCAGAATCCGAAGTGGAACGAGATCCCGTCCACCGTCGGCAACGTGTATGAGTGGGACCGCCAGAGCACCTACATCCAGGAGCCGCCGTTCTTCACGAACTTCGGCATGGAACCCGGCAGCATCCGGCCCATCACCGGCGCGCGCGCCCTCGGCATCTTCGGCGACAGCGTGACCACCGACCACATCTCGCCTGCCGGCGCGATCAAGAAGAGTTCGCCCGCCGGAAAATTTCTCGGCGAGAACGGCGTCGAGTTCGTGGACTTCAACAGCTACGGCTCGCGTCGCGGCAACGACCGCATCATGACGCGCGGCACCTTCGCCAATGTCCGCATCAAGAACCTGATGCTCGGCGGCGAGGAAGGCGGCAACACGCTGTATTTCGGAGCGCCGGCTTCCAGCACGGCGAGTCCTGAAAAAATGAGCATCTACGACGCCTCCATTAAATACCAAGCCGCCGGCGTCCCGCTCATCATCCTGGCCGGACAAGAATACGGCACCGGCTCCAGCCGCGACTGGGCCGCGAAAGGCACGAACCTGCTCGGCGTGAAGGTTGTCGTCGCGCAGAGCTTCGAACGCATCCATCGCTCGAACCTTGTCGGCATGGGCGTGCTGCCGCTGCAATTCAAGGAAGGCACCACCGCGCAGACCTTGAAGCTCGACGGCAGCGAGACCTACGACATCGTGGGCCTCGACGCGAACCTCAAGCCCCAGCAAGACCTCACGCTGAAAATCACGCGCAAGGACGGCACCGTGGAGAACATCGTCGTCGCCTGCCGCATCGATACGCCCATCGAGATTGATTACTACCAGCACGGCGGCATCCTGCCGTATGTGCTGCGCCAGTTGGTGGCGAAGGCGTAGCGCCGGAGCGCCGATTTCCAAATCGGCCTTGGGGGGCGGCAAGTGCCGGTTCGGAGACCGGTGCTCCGGGGATGGGGAGAAGCCGACTCAGCAGGAGCGCCAAGCATTGCTTGGCCGGAGCACGGTATGGTTCAATAGGCCAGGCCGAGCGATGCTTGGAACTGTTGCCATGACGGATTCGAACCATATACCGCGAGAGAAGTTTGTCATAGGAGAAGGCCACTACGCCAACTGGCTTCCGCTGACAACGCGCACCACATCGGATTGGTTCGAGATTGTTCCCGCGCCAACCCCAAGCGGTGCGCTGTGGACGCTGGGAATTGTGATCGCTTGCCTAGGTTTCGGCATGGCGCTCTTTTTGAAGGACAAGACTTCGACCGCAGTTGTAGTTGGCATCGTGCTGTTCGGAGTTGCAACAGCCATCGGCACGGTTATCGCGATAGCGGCTTTGTTTCGTGGGCAGCAAAAACGCGGGGACGTTTTGCGAGTCAATCAAAGGACAGGCGAGGTGCATCTTCCTTCTCATGGACTGCGCTTCGACCCGAGTTGCAATGTTTGCGTCACAGTCGTCACTAGTCCGTTTTATTCAGAAACCGGAGGCGGAGGAGATTCCGTTTCTGAACTCCAATTGGTTGATCTCCACGAGTCTCAAACGCGAAGGTTTGTTCTGGCACGATCCGATTCACGGCAGGGACTCGAACCGATTGTTTTGGAGTTGCACAAGCATACGAAGTTGCAGATTAGGGAAATCTCTCACGAGGGAGTTTTCAGACCTCAGGTCGTGGAGAAGACCTATGATCCAGCGAAGAAGCATCGCTCGGCATGAGGGCACGAACACCCGTTGGGCCGAGCAATGCTCGGCGTTCCGGGGATGGGTCGGCTCTTCGGCGGGTGGAGCGCCAAGCATTGCTTGGCCGGAGGACGATGTGCTTCACTCCATCCGTGCCGAGCGATGCTCGGCGCTCCAATGAACGCGAACCGGCCACCCCTTACGAAGCGGCAATACCTGCGCGAGTTGGTTTACGAGAAAAACAAGTGGGATGAACCGCTCTCCGACGCCGACAAGACCAACGGCTTCCTCGGCTGGCACGAGCGCGGATACCTGCCGCACTGCGACAAGCCCGGCCTCGTGCAACTCGTCACGCTTCGCCTCGTCAATTCACTTCCCGCCTCCCGTCGCGGCGAGTGGGAACATTTGCTCAAGATTGAAGACGCCCGTGAGCGACGGACGGAACTGGAGTCCTACCTCGACCGTGGCGCGGGCGAATGCTGGCTGCGTGACCAGCGCATCGCCAAGCTGTGTGAGGATGCGCTGTTGTTCTTCCACAACGAGCGTTACGAGTTGCTATCATGGTGCATGATGCCGAACCATGTCCATGTCCTCGTTCACGTCTGGGACTGGCCGCTGTGGAAGCTCATCGCCAGTTGGAAACGGTTCTCGGCGACGAGGGCGTTGCGTTTGATTGATCCAGAAGGCCGGTTCGGAAACCGGCGCTCCGGGGCGGAGCGCCGATTTCCAAATCGGCACGAGGAGGACGCCGAAATGGCGGATAGCACCGAGCCGAATCGGAGTTCGGCGCTCCGGGCCTTCTGGCAACGCGAGTATTGGGATGTGTTCATGCGGAGCACGGAGCAGGAGAAGACAGCCATTCGTTACGTCGAGAGCAACCCGGTGAAGGCCAAGCTGTGCCGGACGGCGGAGGACTGGCCGTATAGCAGTGCGCGGTTTCGCGACGAGTATCGGCGGCTGATTTTGACAGCGAAGGCGTAGCTTTCGGAGCGCGGAGCATTGCTCGGCGCTCCGAGGGCATGACATCGCGAACCCAACGCGAACAGCCACGAGGCACTGAAAGTCCGGCCAGCCTACTTCTCTTCCTTTTTGGCCGCGCCCCCGAGGGTCACGTCCACGCCGTAGGTGAGCGTGAGGTCCTGGTGCGCGCGGCCCGCCCAGGAGGTTTTCAGGTGGACCTTGCAGACGGTCTTGAGGGTGCGGATGGCGGCTTCCTTGTCGCCCTTCGCGGCATAATGGCCGGCGATCTTGTATTGGGCCTCGGGGGCGGCGCTTTTGAAGAAGTTCAGCACGCCCACAAGGGTCTGAATCGCCGCGTCATGCTGCTTCATCTGTCCCTGGCACTCGGCGATGCGAAAGAGGGACTGCGGCTCGCGCTGGGACTGGTTGAAGCACGCGATGGCCTCCAGATATTTGCCCGTGTGCCGGAACACCTCACCGAGCCGCCACTGAATCGCATCGGCCTGCTGCGGGTGTTTGTTGAGCATGGCCTGATACGCCTCGATGGTGCTCTTCCAGTTGTTCTCCTCGCCGTAGGTTTCGGCGATTTCGGTGTCGGCCACGTATTGGTTCTTCAGCTCGCGATAAACCAGCCGGGCCTCGGGACGTTTGCCGCTGGCGCGGAGGTAGGCGGCGTATTCGCCCCGGAAGGTGTCGTTCTCCGGGAACTTCTTGGACAACGCGGCGAAGCGCGCCGTCGCCACCGGCGTGTCACCAGCGTAGGCGTGGATACGCGCGCACCAATGCTCCAACGAGGTCTTCTCGGCGGGGTCCGTCACCGGCTGCCTCTCGATGAAGGCGACGGCGTTGGTGGCGATGGTGGTGCGGAACTTCGCCCCTTTCTCGCCGTAATAGGTCGGGATGTGGTGGCCGTGCATCGCGTCCGCAGTCCACTGGGCGAAGACGAGCAACGCGTCCTTTTTCCGAACGCCATCCAAAAGTGCGAAGGCCTCGGGCGTCCTCTTCTCGACGAGCCGGTGCATGACGACCCGGTGCTGCGCGGAATTATGGAGTCCGCCCGGGTCGGTGTAGGCGCCCGTGGCGAGAAACTCCATGTGCGGCACCCATTTCTCGGTCTTGCCGAGCCGCCAGTAAATCTTGCACGCCTCGCTGCGCGCGTAGGCCCCAAAGTCGTTTGTCGGCCACTTGGTGATGACCTTCTCGAAGGACTTCACGGCCTCCTCGGCGTCGCCCGACTGCGTCTGGCAGACGCCGATGGAATACTGCGCGCTGCCGGCGTCAATCGCGTCGGGGAAGTAGTCAATGACGTTGCGGAACTCCCCGATGGCGGTGTTGACCTGGCCAAGCCGGCGCGTGCATTCGGCGAACATGAGCTGCGCGTAGGAGGCGACCTCCGACTTCGTATGGAGCTGGAGGAACAGCTCGTATTCGGAGCGGGCGGACTTCCAGTTGCTCTGCTCGGCGTAACGCTCGGCGCGCGTGAGCTGGTGGCGCTCCTCCTCGGTGAGGCGCGTCCAGCGGTCGGCGGCGAGCTTGGCGTGGGCGGAACTGACGTTGAGCAGCAGCGCGGCGAAAGCTCCAAATCCCAAGCTCCAAATCCCAAAGCAGCTCCAAGCTCCAAATCCCAAACGCGTCGGGCGGGACGGCTCGGGTTTGGAGCTGGGGATTTGGAGCTTCTTTGGAGCTTGGGATTTGGAATTTTGGATTTTCATTTGTCCACTTCGGTGGCGAGCACGATGGCCGCGTCGCACTGGTTGATGATGTCCATCAGCTTGACCGCGCTCCCGTATTCGACGCCGCGGTCAATGTTGATGATGACCGCGCGGTCCTTGGTCCCGGCGAGCTTGGCGGTGATGCCGGCCTTGAGCGCGTCCCAGGTGGTCTTCTCGCCGTTGAGGAACACGTCCTTCTGCATGTTGAGCTGCACGGAGACGCTCTTGCTCTCGGCGTTCTTGGCGGTCGAGGCCTTGGGCAGCTTGAGGTCAATGCCCGTCACGTTCACGAACGTGGTGGCCACCATGAAGATGATGAGCAGCACGAGGCTGATATCAATCATCGGGATGAAGTTGATCGCCGCGATCGGCTCATCCGACTCGTCTTGGACATCCATTGCCATAAGCGTGCGGGGTCGGGGTGAAGTTACTTCGGCGTGGCGGCCGACTGCTGGCGCAGGTCGCGGTAGGCCTGGAAGGCCTGCGACTCCAGCTCCAGCGCCATGTTCGAGATGGCCTTGCTGAAGTAGTTGTAAAACATGAGCGCCGGGATGGCGACCAGCAGCCCGGTGGCGGTGGCCACGAGCGCCTCGGAGATGCCCGCCGCGATGACGCTGGGGCCGCCCATGCCCTGCGTGGCGATGTCCGAGAAGGCGGCGATGATGCCCTTGCAGGTGCCGAACAGCCCGACGAACGGCGAGATGGAGGCGATGGTGGCGAGGATGGGCAGGTATTGCTTCAGCCGGGCCATCTCGCCGCGCATGGTGAGCGTCATCACGCGCTCGGCGTCCGCGCTCTCGGCGTCGCGGCCTGCGGCGGCCTCGGCGAGGATCATCGCCGCCAGCGGCGACTCGCTCTGGCGGCACCGCTCCAGCACCTGGTCATACTGCTTGTTGGCGAGCGCCTCCTGAATCGCCGTGCGCAGCGCCGCCGTCGCGAGCCGCACCTGCTTGAAGAACGCGAGCCGCTCCAGCACCACCCCGATGCTGATGACGGACAACAGAATCAACGTGGCCATCGTCATGCCACCCGCCACAATCCATTCCCACAACATAGTATTCCTTCTGGTTAACGGTTATCTGACGTGTTCCGACTCCGGAGACTGCAAAGCAAAACGGTCATTTCTTCCCCTTCCCTTCCAGCAGCAGCTTCCACTCGCTGTAGCCGGCCATGGCCTGCGCGAGGATGTTCACGCCGAGCTGATACGACTGCTCGGCCGACTCCGCGCTGGTGCCGCCGTGGGTGTCCTTCCAGGCGTCCGAGATGGAGCCTTGATGGTAAAACGCCACCCAGCGGCCGTCCTTCTTCCAGCCCAGCGCGTGCGTGCCGCTGTGCGCCCAGAGCGGCGGGCAGCCGTTCAGCGGATAGGGTGCCTGGTAGATCGGGTCGTCGTCGGGGATCTCGACCGGCGCGACCTCGGGCAGCGCGGACTGCATGAGCCGGAGGAACACGCCGTGAAACTGGTTGCCGCCGTTGTCGGCAAAGATCATGCCGCGGTTCTCCAGCAGGTAGTTCCGCACGGCCTTCACCTCGCGCGTGTCGAAACGGAACGGGTAGCTGCCGCAGAGGAAGACCACCGGCGGCGCGCGGCCCTTCACGTAGCGGCCCAGTTCCAGCAGCGTCACATCCTGCGGGATGGTCGAGACCGGCATCCGGGCACGGCGGCCGAACTCCTTGGTCATGTTCTCGTCCGCGCCGTTGCGCATGTTGAAGTCCCAGTTGCCGCCCTCGTAACGCACACGCACGAAGATGAAGCGCGCGCCCTCGCGCCCCGCCGCATAACCCGCCGGGCCGGCCCCCTCGCCCTGGCCGATCTTGTATTCGTTGGCCGTGACCTCCTTGAGGTTGAGCGGGGTCAGCTCCAGCGGCGGCACCTCGAAGACGATCGGGCTGTTCGGGTTCACCAGCACGCGCTTGCGCTGCACCTTCTTCACCTGGACCTTCATCTGCTTGATCATCGCCTTGGGCTTGCCGGAGCCTTTGACGAGGTCGTAGGTCTTCTTGCAGCCGGGCAGGAACATCGGGAGCACCAGCGCAAGCACCAGCCCGACGTGGCCGAGGAACGAGCCCGCAATGTAACGGCGCAGCCGCCCGTGCTTGCCCTGCCAATACACCGCGTTCCGCCGGAACGGATTCCAGACGCGCGACGGCGGGTTGGCGGCGGGCGAAGACATCTCAGGCGGCAGGCGAAACGCGGCCCCGGCTCACTTCAGGTCCTTGAGCAAATCATCGCCCTTCGAGGAGAAGGGGCTTTTCGGGATCTCGCCGGGCTTGGCGACCCTGTCTATGCCGAGCAGCTTCTCGGCCTGTGCCTGCCGATTGCTGGCGTCAGCGGTGGAGTCAGGGGGCGCGACCGTGGCGGCCTTCACCGGCACGGCATTGGTCGCGGCGGCGGGCGGGGCGTTGGTGTTCCTGGCGGCGTCCTCCGCCTCCTTCTTCTTCAACGCGGCCTCCTCGACGGCGGCCTTGGCCTTGCTCGCGGCCTCCCTCTGCTGGTGGCCCCACCAACTGAAGCCGCACAGCAACGCGATGAGCAGGCCGTGAAGCACGGCGCTGACGCCGGTCCACTTCCACAGGACTTTCAGCGGGACTTCCACGCGGACATTTTCAGGTTTTGTTTGCATCGTGCTAAATCAGTCTGGCTGTCTCCGCGCCCGGAGCGCCGAGCATCGCCCGGCAACAATGTTCGTCCTGCCGAGCGATGCCCGGCGCTCCGCAGGCTACTGCGCCACGTCGCGGTCGGCGATGTTCACCATCTCGGGCAGCACCAGCTTGCCGCGCGCGAACTTCGCCGCGTCGCTCTCCGGATAGTCCCACGTCGCCCGCTTGTAGCGGCGGTAGGCGAATTCGAGCTGCCCGCCGTTCCGATACGACTCGCCCGACCAGAAGATGGCGTCCGGGCGGAACTTGCTGCGCGGATAGTTGTCCACCAGCAGGTCGAACTCCTTGCCGGCCTTGCCGAACTGGTCGGCCTTATACCAGCACTGCGCCGCGCGGAAGAGCATCCGCTCCGCCCACTCGTGCTGCGGGAAGCGCTCGACAAACTTCTTCGAGACCTCGGCGGCCGTCGGATACTCCTTCTTGTTGTAGAAGTATTCCGCGATGCGCACGACGACGTTGGCCACCAGCGGGTTTTCCGGCCAGGTGTAGGCGAGCGTCACGTATTCCGCGCTCGCGGCGTCCATGTCGTTCTTCTCCTCGTGGCACTGGCCGAGCTTGTATTGCGCGTCCGGCGCGAGCGGGTGGTCGGAGTGGTTCTGGACGATGCGCTTGTAGTAGGCGATGGCCTCGTCGTATTTCTTCAGCTCCTGCGCGAACTGCCCGAGCAGGTAGTCCGTGCGCGCCTCGTATTGCTTGCTCGGGTAGTCGTTGCTCAACTCCTTGAGGAGCAGCATGCCCTCGTTCAGCGCGTTGGTCGCGGCGGGGAGCTGCTTGAGCGCGCGGAAGTTCTTGAACAGCTCGAAGTAGGCCTCCGCCATGCGGAACTGCGACTCAATGGCCACCTTCTCGGTCGCATACTTCTTCTCGAACACCAGCAGGTTGCCATCGGTGCCCTTCACCACGTTGATGGTCTTCTCGAACTTCGCCGTCGCGTCGCTCTTGCTCGCATACGTGAGCGTGATGGCGTCGCCAAACCACGCCTCCATCTTGTCGTCGGCGGGCATCGGCTGCTCGCCGGCCACGAGCGGGAAGCTGCCGCTGAACTCGCCGCTGTGGCTCAGGGTTTCCTGCAGCTTCACGGAAAGCTTCTCGCCGCGCTGGCTGGTGAGCACGACCTCGACGCCGTCGCGCTCGGGCGTGGCATCCGCCGTCAGATCCTTCACGACGAGGAAGATCTTGTCGCCGATGTAGAGGTTGGTGACGGGCTTGTCATAGCCGCTGTCGGTGAACTCCACGCTCGCGGGCACGGCCAGCCGGGCCTGGTCCTTGAACTCCTTGCCCTGCGCCTTGTAGGTCACCGTGATGATGTCCTGGCCGTTGAGGTTGAGCACGGGCACGACGTTCGCGAGCTGCTGCTCCTGGTTCACGGCAGGGTTGCGGCGCGGCGCGAGCGCGCGCGTGTCCCCCGGCTCCAATACGATGGTGGGCGGCGAGTCCTTGTCGCCCAGGTTCATCAGGATCTGGCCGACGAACCGCCCGGTCTCCAGCGCGTCGTCCACCACCCGGCGGCGGGCCGGCTTGCCGTCGGCGACGTTGGACAACGGGCAGATCACCTCGACGGTGCTGCCGCCGGAGGTGGTGAGCGTGGCCTTCACCTCGCTGAAGGAGTCGCGGGCCGCCTCCGGGTCAATGATCTCGAAGGTCAGCGGGGGGCGGAAGGCGACGGACTTGATGGCCGGCGCGTTGGTGTCGAGCACCGAGGTGTAGCTGTAGGTTTCCTGGCCGTCGGCGCGCAGCTTCACGGTCGAGGGCACGAAGGCCACCTTCACGTCCCCGGGCGCGGCGGCCTCCAAATGGGTCGCGCGGTTCGCCGGTGCGCCAGGGTCGGTGTTCTGCTCGTCGAGATAAAGCGCCTCCAGCGTCACGCCGGGGCCGAGCTTGAAGCCGTTGGTGCGCTTCTCGGACCAGATGTCCAGCTCCTTGGTGAAGACGCCGGTGAAAGGCTCGGTCTCGGTCGCCTCCAGCTTCTGCTCCTGGCCGTCGCTGGTCTTGAGGGCGAATTTGATCTTGTCGCGCTTGTCGGTGTTGTCCGCGTCGTAGTCGGTCACGCGCACGATGACGCGCTGGCCCGGCTCCACACGGCGCACCTGCTTCACGTAGGTCTCCGGGATGTTCTGGCCGGCGACGGGCTTGAAGTCGTAGGCGATGAAGCCGATCTGCGCGTTGTAGTAGGTCGCGGCGAGCGACTGCGACAGCCCGCGCGGCTTGCCCACCGAGATCATGCTCGCCTCGTCGTCATAGGCCGCCGTGACGCGGTCGCTGGGCGTGAGCCGCAAACCCTCGCCCGCCAGCGCCTCACCCTCGGATTTCGTCGGGATCAACACCGCGCCGGCGGCGTCCTTGACTTCGATCTCGGCGAGGCGCGGCGCGGTGCCGGAGAACTTGGCGATGAACAGCCGCACGTAGCGGCCCGCCGCGTTGGTGAGCTGTATGCTCGCGCTGGCGAAGTTGCCCGAGTTCGTCGCGACGATCCGCGCGCGCTGGGCGGCGGTGGAGCCGGTGAAATTCGTGGTCGCGGCCACGGTGGTCCAGTCGGTGAGGTTGGTGGAGGTCTGGATGGCATACTCGACCGGCTTCTTGTCCTTGAAGAAACCGTCCGTGGACCACTTCAGCGAGCCGAGGGGCGTGACTTGCTTGAGGTCCACCACGATGAACTTCGGGGCGCGGCCGTCGTTCAAGCCCTCCCAGGAGGTCTTGGGATTGTTGTCAATCGCCCGCACCGCCTCGTTGCCGATGGAACGGTCGCTGGCGAAGGTGTTCGCGGCGATCTCCACCGTCTTGAGCGTGCCGCGGAAGATGCCCGTGTGCGGCCCCGTCTCGGTCAGCGTCGCGGTGACGCGGCTGCCGCTGGCGGCGGTGACGAGCACCTTGAGGGTGTCCGCCACCTTGCTCACGTCACGGTCGCCGTCCTTGACCTGAAGATAGACGTTGTTGCCCGGCTTGAGCGAGTTGCCGTTGCGGAACTCCTGCCGGAACTCCAGCCCGGCCTGCTTGCCGGCCTGCTGGCGCTGCAGCCGCAGGCGCTCCTCGAAGCTCACCTCCTCCTCGTCCTTGATCTCGGTCGCCGAAATCTTGAACTCGGCGTCGGACGCGAGGCGGATGTTCGAGCGCGGCGGGGCAATGGCGGTGAACTGCCTTTTGAAGTCGTCCGGGTAGTCGTAGATGATGGTGTCGGAGCCGTTGACCTGGAGAATGTTGTCACCCGGCTTGGCGTCGCCCAGCTCGGTGGGCAGTTCGGCGCGGAAGAAGCCCTTGCCGGCGGAACCGCTCTCCAGCCGCACGACCTCGCGGTCGCCCCCGCTGGTGGTCACGACCACCGGCACGTAGCTCTGGCCCCGGCTCACGCCGAGGTCCGCATCCTGGATGACGATGTTCAGCGGCATCCCCGGCGGATGCCACTGCTTCGCGCTGCTGCCGATGAGGCCGATGCTGCGCAGCAGCATCAGCTCGTCGCGGAAGCGGTTCTCCTGCCCGTAAAGTTCCGAAAGGCGGTAGAGGATGCCGTCGGCCACGTCGCTCGACGGGGCGAGGTCCATGACGTTGCGGAAGCGGGCCTTCGCGTCGTCCACGTCGCCGCGCTGCTGCGCCAGCACGCCGAGCAGGAACTCGCCCCGGCTGGCGGCGAGCTTGTCCTTCGACTTGGCCATCTTCTCGAAGACCTTCGCCGCGTCCACATACATCTTCTGCTGGAGGTAGCACTCGCCGATGCGGAACTGCGCGTCCACGGCCTCGGCGGTGGTCGGGAAACGGTTCATGAGGGAGGTGCACTCCGAGCGCGAGAGGTCGTAGCGCAGGGTCTTGAAGTAGAAATCAGCGAGGGCGAGCTGGGTCTTGGCCTTCTCGTCCTCGGGCACGGCCCTCGAGTTCTCGTTCGCGATGATCCAGCGGCGCAGAATCTTCTCCGCCAGATCGCGCGAGGCCTCGTCGTCGCGCTGAAGCAGGCGGTCAGAGGTCCAGCGGAGGTAATCGGCGGGCAGCTTGTCCTCGTGCTTGATGAACGTCGCCTCGTTCGCCTGGAAGGCCTTCCACGCGGCGATGGGGTCGCCCATGCGGAAGCTCACGGCGGACTTGAGCAGCGGTGCCCATTCGAGCTTCTCGTCAATCTCGGCGGCCGGAAAGCCGTGCCTGTTGCTCAGGCTGAAGAGCGCCTGCGAGGCCTGCGCGCGAAGCTTCGGGTCCACGCCGGTGAAGCGGTTCACGGCGGAGCGCAGCACGAGGCCGGACAACTCGGGCTTGCCGAGCGAGGCGAGCTGCTGCGACCACGGGATGTAGTAGTTCGCCAGCCAGTTGGCGTCGTTCGGATTCATGCCCACGGTGAGGCGGTTGACGGAGTGGGTGAAGTCCAAGTTCTGTCCAAGCTGCGCCTGGCGCAGCAGCAGCGAGGGCATCCAATGCGCCTGCACCGCACCGAGCGAGGTGATGATGTCGGAGAGCAGTGCGACATCGGCAGGTTTCGCCTCCTCGACCTTCCGGGTCACAATCGTCTGCAACAGCGTCTCGCCCCATTGCCACGGGACGCTCGCGGCGGTCCAGGCAAAGTCGCCCGGACGCGCGGCGGCAAGCTGGATGGCCTTGCTGGCGGCGTTGGTGTCCTTCCTCTCGGTCAGCAGCAGGTGGCCGCGCAGCAGTTGGATGCCGCCCTGCTGCGGACCCCGGTTGGGCCGGGCCAGATATGCATCGAGCAGGGGCAGCGCCCAGTCCGCCGCGTTGGTGAACGAAGTGGCGATGACGTGCAGCGTGGCCGGCTCGGCCGCCGTGGGCTGCGCGGCCTTCACCGCCGCAAGCAGTGTTTGCTTCGCCTGGTCAAACTGTCCGGCCGCCGCGTGGGCCGCGCCGATGCGCCGTTGATATTCATGCGCGGCACTGCTGCCGGGATAGCGGCCGGCCAGATGCTTGAACTCCGCCTCCATCACGTCCGGCTGACGGTTCTGCTCGGCGACGGTGAAGGTATAGTTGCGCACATGGCCCCAGCCGTCGTAAGGCCAGTAGCTGCCGCCGGCCTTCGCCACCGTGTCATTCACCAGCGCCGGAACTTCGCGGTTTTTGGGCGCGCCCAACTGCTGCGCGCACAGGGAGAGGTAATACAGCGGGGCGGAGGCACCGGGATACTTCGCGAGGATGAGCTTTGCGGCGTTGATGCCCTTCTCATACTGCCCGCCGTTATACATCGCGACGAGCACATCGCCGCCGCCCTCCAAGCCGAGCGCCGTGCCGGCCTCCAAGAGCCTGGGCAGCAGGTTTTCGCCCGCCGTGCCGGCCCGCGCCCATTGGCCCGCCGTGCGGGCTTGCTGGAAGTTCTGCAATGACGCCTTCACCAGGTCGCCCTGGCGGACGCGCTGCAGCACCTCGTTGAGCTTCTTCGACTCGCCGGCCAGCGGTTTGATCGCGAGATGCGGCTTGAAGGTCGCGTCCACCGAGGCGAGCGCGCCGCCCCACGCAATCGTGCGGGTGAGATACTTCTCCAGCGATGGCAGCAGCGCCTCGAACTTCGCGATGGACCGGGCGCGCGTCTCGTCGAACGTCTTCTGCGCGGCGTCGGCCTTGGCCTGGGCCTTGTCGAGCGCTTCCTTGGCGGCGGCCAGCGTCTTCTCGGCGGCTTGCTTCGCGGCCGGCGGGCTTTGGGTCCGCTTGGCTTCACCGTTGGCTTTTTGGTGATTCGTCTTGGCCGTCTTCAACGCGGCATCGGCGTCATCGTTCGCCTTGAGCGCCACGGGAAGACCGGCGAAGACGCTGTCGGCCGCGAGCTTGATGACCTGCGCGCCGTAGCCGGACAAGCCATCCCGGTCTAGGAAGGCGGCGGCGAACTTCGCCACGGCGGGGAAATCCTGACGGTTCCAGGCCAGTTGCGTGAGGCGGTAGGCAATCTGCCCCTGCGCGGCGAGGCGGAGGCTGAGGTTCTTCTGCGCCGGCAACGCGGCAAGCGTCTGCTCCAGCAGCTTCGCGTGCGCCTCGGGACGCTTGAGCAGGCTGGTGACTTCCGTGTGCCGGTCCCAGGCGGTGCTGTTCGCCGGCTCAATTGCGAGCAGGGCGGTCAACTGCTTCTCGGCCTCCTCGAAATTACCGGCCCGGCGCAGCGCATAGGCATGGGCAAGGCGGACGCGCGGCCCCCAGGCGGTGTTCGCGAGCTTGGGCAGGAGCTGGCCACCGAGCGCGACCGCCTGGTTCGTGAGCGCGAGGTCGGGCAGGTATTCGAGCGCGGCGACCTGGAACTGCGGGTCGCCGGTGAGCTTCGCGAAGTCCTCCGCCAGCGGCGCAATGAGGGCATAGCCGTTCGTGTGCCGGCGCATGGCCTCGATGGCGGTGCTGGCGATGCCGGCGTTGAGTGTGAAAGTCGGCAGCCTGCGCTCGGCTTGGAACGTCGCCACCGCCGAGCCGTAATCACCGGCTGCGGAGTGGTGGTAGAACTCGGTGAAAGCCGCGCCCGCCGGGTCTTGCGGGAAGGCGGCCTTGAAACGGTGGGCCGTCTCCGCCGCGCCACGATGGTCGTTCTGCCCCGCGCGCTGGCGGTAGAGGCGCAGCATAAACTCGCGCGTGCGCGGGTCCGTCGGGAAGGACTCGGTGAACTCCGCGAGGCAGCGCTCGACCATGCCATTGTTGCTCAACAAGGCGGCGGCGCGAACGCAATCGGCCAGTGCGTCGGCCCGCTCGGGCACGGCGGGCGTCTGCTCGGCGATGGTGCGGTAGAGCGAGACGGCTTCGGCGATGTTCCCGCCGGCCTCCCGCAGGCGCGCGTTGAGGTAGGTCATCGAGTTCTTCTGCGGGGCGTTGGGCGACTCGCGCAGGAAACGGTCCACGGTCTGCTGGGCGGAGATGAGCCGGCCGGCGGCGAGCTGAGTGCGGGCCAGCTCGACGGCAATGGCGGGCTTGTCCGCGCCGCCGGCGCGGAGGGCGCCTTCCAGCTTGGCGATGGCTTCGTCGAGTTTGCCGGCCTGCACGAGCGCCTTGGCGTCATCGAGCGCGGCGGCGTGGGCGGTGAGGCCGGCGGCCAGCACGGCGGCGAGGGAAAGGAGGAGACGGGTTTTCATGGGGCAGGGGAAAAGGGGCGGGGAACGAAACTCAGTTGGCGGTGCCGGCGGCTTTGCGCTTCTCGATGGCTTCGACAATCTTCTGCGCGTTCGCGACCATCTTGCTGTTCGGGTAGGTCGAGATGAGCTGGTTGAACTTCTCCACCGCGCCGTCGAGCTTCTTCATCTTCACGAGGCAGCGGCCGTAGTTGTAGAGCACCACGTCAATGAACTTGCTGTCCTGATACTGCTGGAGCGCCTCCTCGTAGAGGTCCAGCGCCCGGGTGAAGTCCTCCTTGCTGTAGTAATACTCCGCCATCTTCGAGAGCGCGTCGCCGGCCTGGTTCGAGTTCGGAAACTTCTCGAAGCAGCCCTTGAAGGCGAGAAAGGCCTCGTCATAGTAAATCTTGTTCTTCTGCGCCGTGCCCAGCTCCTCGTAGCACTCGCCGATGGCGTATTGGGCGGCGGGCGCGAGCGGCGAGTTCTTCAGCGCGGCGAGCCGGCGGAAGACGCCGATGGCCTCCTGATACTTGCCCTGCTTCTGGCTGACCTGCCCCATGAGCAGCAGCGCGTCGTCCACGAAGGGGCTTTCCGGGAAACGGCGCTGAAGCTCAAGGCACATCTGCGCGGCGCGACCGAGGTCGTCCATGGCGTAGTAAATCTTCCACATCTGCACGTAGGTCTGTTCGAGGAGCCGTTGGTTCAATGCGCCGTAGCTGCGGGCCACCTGCTCGGTCTCGGCCAGCGCCTGCTTGTAGCGGTCAATGGACTGCTTGGTCAGCCCGAGGTCCTTGTAGATGTTGCCAATGTTCTTGAGCGCCTCGCTGGTCTTGAGGGCGGTTTTGAACTTCAGCTCCTCGTCGTTGATTTTCGCGTTGGCAACCTGGAGCGGATTCAGGTTGCCTTCGATGACCTTGGCGATGGTCTTGCGCGTGGCGGGCTTGGACTCAAGGCTGACCTCGTCAAGGTATTCGATTTCCAACACATCGTTGACCTGCGCGACGATGGCACCGGGGTTCGGGGTCTCGCCCTGCCGCGCAATCGGGATGACGCCGATGAAGACGCCGGTGTGGACCGGCCCGCCGGCGACCGCGCCTTCGGCGGGCTTCTCCACCAGCTTCACCTTCTTCTCGTCAATCACCTTGAAGACCGGCTCGGCCTTCTCGGCGGCCTCCAGCGCGGCGGTGATGCTGTTGGCGGGCTTCTCGGCCTTCTCGCTGTCGGGGTTCTCCTCAATGACGCGCTTGGTGCGGACGATGACTTCGATTTCGTCGGACCTGGCCGCGATGTCGCGGTCGGAATCCTGCACGAGGAGGAACGCGGGCTTGTCGAGCACGACGGCTCCGACCGCCTCCGCGAATGCCCCGTCCACGACTTTCACGCGGGCGTTGCCGACGACCTTGATGTCCTTCGTGCGCGTGACATTGAGCTTGGCATCGGCAGTTTGCCTGTCCGTGTAAGTCACGGTGATCTTGTCCGTGCCGATGAGCTGCACGATGCTGTCGCCGGCCTTGGCCTCGCCAAGTTGCGTGCGCAGGCTGCCCATGAGGATGGGCGCGCCGGGGGTGACGGGGAAGCAGGTGACGTTTTCCTTGTCACCCGAGCTGGTCAAAACTGTGACGACCACACCCGCCTCGCCCGCCTGGGCGGAGAGATCCTTGTCGTCAATCTTCACGAAGAGGCGCTTGCCGGCGTCGAGCTTCTCGGCTTCCTGCGCGCCGGGGTCAATCGAGGTGCCGACATTCTTGAACGCCTCGATGGCGTTGCCGAAGCGGCCCATCTTGAAGTGCGCCTGGCCGATGTAGTAATAGGCGTCGTTCGAGTAAGGCGTGCCGGGATACTGCTTGATGACCTTGCGCAGCTCGCCAAAGGCCTCCTCGAACTTGCCCATCTCGAAGAAGCAGATGCCCACCTGGAGGCTCGCGTCGCCCCGCTGGTCGGCGTCCTTGTTGTCCTCGACCGCGACGCGGCGGAACTGGTCCAGCGCGAGGTCAAACTTCTTCTCCTTGAGGAACTGCTTGCCGATCTTGAGGCGTGCAAGGAAGCGCCAGCGCGAGACGGGGTAGCGGTCCAGCACGGCCTTGTAAAGGTCCAGCGCGGCGGACAGCTCGCCCGCGTCAAAGCGCGCATCACCCGCGTCCAGCAGGGCCTTGGCCTTCTTGTCATCCACCAGGGAAGCCGCGCCACCGGTCACTTGCGCGTGGAGCACCGGCTGGCTGAGAACGACGACCGCGAGTCCCGCTGCAAACAGAAACTTCTTCATGACACGTAATTCAGACCAACCCAGACGATCCGGGAACCCTCAAGCGACTACCCTTTGCCGAAGGCTATTCAACCTTCCACCCCCGGCCTTCCTTGAGGCCGTCGCCGTCGCCCGGCACACCGCAGCGGGCCGTGGCCGTCAACCGCCCGGCACTCCGGAATTGGCCGGGGTCAGCACTTGATAGTGCGTGTCGAACTGGGTGCGCAGAACGCTGCTCCTGCTGGAAGCGGGCACCGTGTCGCCCCGGCGGGTGACCGCCAGACGGACAAATCCACGGGCGAGCAGACGCTGGAGTTCCGGCCCTTCACTCGCGGGATCCAGCCCGGCCAGCACCACGGCGACGAACGGCGCACCGGGCGGGCGGCTCGGGGCCGGGGCGGCCGCGCTGAAGGCCGGGTAGCCCGCCAGCGAGATGAAGGCGGCGGCGGCGGGATGCTTGCCCACGATCCGGGTGTAATGCTGGCCGGGGATTCGCTTGCCGGGGCTGCCGGTCATGGCGATGTCCGGCAGCGGAATGGCCTCGGTGGCGAGGATTTTCAAACCCTGCCGGGTCAAGGCTTCGCTGAAGAACCGGGCATTCGCCTCGGCGGCCGGGTTGCCCTCGCTGCCAGCCACGATCAGCACGACCGATGCGGTGCGCCCAGCCAGCCGGCCGGCCTCCTCTCCCACGCCCGCGCCGAGCACGCGGTAGGGATGCGGACTGCCCTCCGCCCCCTGAGGGCGCATGGCCCGCCGGACGCCCCACCCTCCCGCTCCGACCAGGCCAATCAAGACGAGGACCGTGAGCAACTGTCCGCGACCGCTGCTGGATGGTTTCATGCGGGGTGCGGGGCCGGAGCGGCGCGGGGAACAGGTTCAGCCTCACCAGTAAAGTCGCGCCCACAGCGGGGTGTCCCCCGTGGGACCGTAGCGCGCGGCCACCTGCATGTCCGCCCAACTGATGCTCTCGACATGACCGTCGAAAAAGCTGAACGGAAGCCGGTTGTCGTGCGTGTTCACCGAAGGCCAGGTGGCGTTGTTGTAACTGAAGCCAGACCAGCCGCTGCCGGTGTAGAGGTTCATCCACAGGCCCGGATTGCTGGGTTGCTGGTGGCCGAACACGCCGGCTTTGGCGGGATTGTTGTGGACGGAAAGAAACGGCCCGAACTGCCGGTCGCTCGCGGTGATGCCGGTGTCCGGCGCCCAGCTCTCGGTGCCCGGCGCCAGATTCGGATCCCAGCCGAGTTTGAGCGGGCCAAAGGCGGTGAACGAAGTCCACGGCAGCGTGCCGGTAAAACTCGCCGGCGGATCGGGTGCCGTGGGACACCAAAAGACCGACTTCGTGACCGGCCCTTTGCCCACAAGCTGGCTGACATAGGCGAACATTCGTCCCCCCGCCCCGCCGTTGGGCAGCGGCGGCTTGTCGGAGATTCCCGACACGCCAACGTAGGCGGCAAGCATCACCAGGTAGTGGTATTCCTGCGAGGCGTTGCCCGTCTGAACAAACCGCGACGCGTAAACTGGCTGCTTCCCGTTGTGGTCGTCCACGTAGAGATTCAAGCCCACGGTCATCTGCTTCACGCTGTTCACATCCTTGTTCCGCTGCGAGGAGCCCTTGGCTTTGGACAAGGCTGGCAGAAGCATGCCCGCCAGGATCGCAATGATGGCGATCACAACCAGCAGTTCAATGAGGGTGAAGCCAGACCTCGCCCCGGGGAGGCTCTGCCCCTGCCCGACCGCACGACAGCGATGGAACGGGTTTGGATGCATGACAGCAGCGGTGTCCTAAAACAGACGCCGGAGCCGAGCAGGCATTGAATGTTTTCTTGGGCATCTTGCCGCCGCAGCGGGGTGGTTAGAACCGCGTGGCGCGGTCCGCCCCCGCCTCTCGACTCGGAGACGGCACTGGTCATGATGCCCCCCCTGCGGGACAGGCGAATTCCGTCACCCCTGCCCGCGTCCGCCAAGAGTGCCTATGTCACTCTCCACCCTGCGATTCTCCCTGCGCGCTGCGCTCACGCTCGGGACGCTGTGGGCCGGCAGCCTGCTCGCCGCCCCCTTCCCTGCCGCCGTGACGGAGGACGCCGTTGACTTTGCCGCCTGCCGCGTGCTGCTGGAAAAAAGCCCGGAGCCGGCGGACGCCGCTGCGATTCGCAACCTGCTCGGCTTTGGCCAAACCAAGGAATCCGCCACCGCCCGGCCCTCCCGCTCCGCCAGACAGACCGGCCTGCAATATCTCCTCGTCTTCAAGCAGCCCGTGGCCATCGGCACGGTGCTGGGGGGCATCGCTGAACTGAAGGTCCTGACGGCCACCGCCGCCCTGCCGCCGGAGCCGTCCCGCGCGTCCGACTGGACCACGGTGGCCGTCCAGCCCAGCCAGTCCGCGCCCCGTTTCGCCCCGCTGCCGCCGGACACGAAGACCCGCGCGCTGCTGGTCACGGTGCCTTCGCCGCGCGATTCGCGGCAGTCGCCCTTCCTCCGCCTGCTCACCCCGCGCCTCGCCAATCACACCCCTGCTGCCGTCGCCAACGCCGAGTCTGAACACACCGCCACCTCCAGCGCCGCCCCGCCCTACACCTACGACGCCGGCCACCTCACGCGCGGCCACGGCGAGTGGGTCAACTCCGGCAAGGACGACAAGGGCATCAACTCCCGCGCCCCCATCACCGAACTGCAGCCCGCGTGGTTCATCCTCTCGTGGCCGGACGCCCGGCGCGTGGAGGGTGTGCTGTTGCAGGATAATTTCAGCGCCTTCGAACTCCAGGTCTTCACCGGCCCGTCCGGCATCAACGCCGTTGCCGCAACCGAGAACGAATGGAAGGCCATCCGCAAGTTCAAGACCGTCCGCGACGGCTCCCGCCGCTGGCTTACCTTCGACCCCGTCCAAACCCGCGCGCTCCGCCTGGTCATCAACAAAATCGAAGGCCAGGAAGCCGCCGTGGCCCGGCTCGCGGGCTTCTCCGTCTTCACCGACCTCGGCGCGCAGCCGGCGCCCGCCCTCGTGAAACCCGTTTCTGCCGAGCCGCCGCTGCAGATCAATTACGAGATCGCTCAGGCCGGCAAGGTGACGCTCGTCGTGGACCGCGCGGACGGCACGCGCGTCCGCAACCTCCTCGCCAACACCACGCAGCCCGCTGGCAAAAACATGGTGACTTGGGACTTGAAGGACGAGCAGGGCAGCTACGTGCCGCCCGGCGATTATCGTTGGAAGGCCATCACGCATCCGCCGCTGGAACTGCGCTACGAGATGACAGCCTATCCGAACTTGGGCAGCTACTTCCCCGAGCGGCCCGCGTGGCTCACCGGCGCGAGCGGTTCCGGCGGCTGGCTGGCAGATCACACGCCCCCGCGCACGGCCTGCGTGGCGGGCGACCGCGTCTATCTCGGAGCGCCCGTGGCGGAGAGCGGCGTGTCCTTGATCGAGTGCGATCTCGAAGGCCGCAAGCACTGGGGCCACCACTCCTTCGAGGGCTTCACCGGCTCGTGGCTGCTGGCCAGCGATGGCAAAACCATCTTCAACCTCGCGCCCGCCCACAACTTCGCCAAGGCCGGCATGGACAAGAACACCGAGGCCATCTGGGCGGTGGACATCGCGACCAAGAAGGTCCGCACGCTGGCCATGCTCCAGCCCACCGCCGAGCGCAAACGCGGCGCGCAGGGCCTCGCCGCGCACGACGGCAAGGTCTTCGTGGCCGTGCATGGCGCGGAGAACTGGTTCCAAAACGCCGCCGGAGCCTCGGACGTGGACCTGCAAAACTCGCTGCCCACCTATCCGGTCGCTCGCAAGCCGCGCGCCGCCTACGAGATGGTGCCCGACCAGCGCACGGACTTCCTCCGCCTCTTCCGCCTCAAGGACCAGCCGCCCGGCTTCGGACCCAACCACGGCCTCGTCTATCTGGAGACGACCCGGAATCCCACGCGCCAGCAGCACATCGTGCTCTCATTCCTCAAGCCCGTCTCCATCGGCAGCCTCGTGCTCCCCCCGCCGGCCAAGGAGGACAAGATGCAGTTCACCATCGCCGTGCTGAAGCCCTCCGCGCCCTACCCGCCGCGTCCTGACGAACGCGCCGACTGGATCAACGTCCCGCTCTCCGACACGAACATTTGGGCGATCATCCCCCTGCCCGCCGGCACCGCCACCCGCGCGCTGCGCATGACCTTCACCCGCGGCCGCGGCGGTGCGAACGACGACCTGCTCGCAGACATCGAGGAGAAGAAAGGCGCACCCGCGCTCGACCTCGCGGACAAACCCGCTGCGAAGAAATCTGGTTTCGCCGCCGCGAACGACGGCTTGTGGCAGCGCAAGCTCGAAGGCGTGAAGCTGCTGGGCCGTCGCTTTGAAAACGTCATCGCCACCGCCAAGGTCCGCGTGAACTCCGGCAAGATCGCCGCGGACGGCACCTGGGATGCCCAGCGCACTGAGCCGCTCAGCATCGCCGATCCCGGCATCTACGCGCTCGAATGGAAGGCCCCCCAGTCCCTGCGCGGCCTGGCGCTGCGCGAGGTGGACGGCGCGGTGACAGAGGTGGACGTCTTCACCGGCGCGGACGGCACGCCCGTGGACATCACGTCGGACGCGGGCTGGGAAAAGGTCGCCACCTACCGTCAGGCGCTCCGGGATTATTACAGCGGTCGCGAGAGCAACAACGGCTACGCCCGTTACCTCGATGGCTACGTGGACTTCGGCCGTGAGGTCAGCACGCGCGCCGTGCGCCTGCGCGTGGTGAAGCAGTGGGACACGAAGGAGCATTACCCCAGCGGCATCCGCGAGGATCTCGGCGGGCAGACGCTCGACACCAAGCGCTGCCGCATCTTCGGCGTCGCGGCCTTGCGCTACCTCGGCGGCGAGCCGGCGGTGGACCCGCAGGTCACCGAGCGCATCGAGATGCTCGACGGTGAGACCGGCAAGGTCGTGAAGGAAGTCCACGTCCCGGGCATCGCCGAGGCCAGCGGCGAGTGGTCGCGCGGCAACCTGCTCGCGGTCAATGCGCGCGGCGACGTCTTCACCGTCTCGGACGAGAAGCTCGTGCAGGTGGACTTCAACACCGGCGCGCACCGCGTGCTGGTGAGCGACTTGAAGAAGCCCTCCGCGCTCGCCTGTGATCGCGCCGGGAACTTCTACATCTTCGACTCCGCCAAGGCGCGGAAGAACATCCGCGTGTATGACCCGAGCGGGAAGTTCCTCCGCGAGATTGGCGAGGCCGGCGGCTACCAGCGCGGCCCGTGGAACGTGAACCGCATGGACCACATCACCGCCCTTGCGGTGGATGCGCGCGATCAGGTGTGGGCCGTGAGCTTCAACTACTGGCCCAAGCGCATCACGCAGTGGAGCGCGGACGGGAAGTTTCAGAAGGAGTTCCTCGGCCCCACGGAATACGGCGGCGGCGGCCAGCTCGACCCCGGTGACAAGCGCCGGCTCTTCTACGGCCCGCTGGAGTTCGAGCTGGACTGGGCCACTGGCAAGACGCGCCTCAAGAACCTGCTTTCCCTCGACGGCCACGGCGCGGGCGACTCGCCCATCTACGTCGGCAAACGCCTTTACCTCGTGAACACCCGGCCGGGCGGTCACGGTCCCTCGCAGCAGTGCGGCGTGGTCTATCTGCACGAGGGCGACCGCGCGCGGCTCGTGGCGGCGGTGGGCATCGCGGGCTTCTGCAAGCCCATGCTCGACCCGCGCCTGGTGAAGTCCTTCGCGGGCAAGGTGCTGATGAACTACGTCTGCGCGTGGAGCGACCTGAACGGCGACGAACAGGTGCAGCCCGAGGAAGTCCAGCTCTGGCCCAAGCCGAAGAACTTCCGCGCGGTCTTCGATTCCCAGCTCGGCGTGCAGGCGGGGACGATGGGCTTCCGCGTGAAGGAAACCCGCTCCAACGGCGTGCCGGTGTATGAGCGCGTGGACCGGCCCGCCCTCTGGGACGGCGTCGCGCTGCGCCTCGACAACGGGAACTTCTACCACTACGAGGACGACGCCTCCAAGCAGGTCTGCGCCGTGCAAACGCCCGACGGCAAGGTGCTCTGGAGCTACCAGACCGAGGGCGTGGGCACCCATGCGCTGACCCGCGCGAAGCCCTGGCACCCGGCGCAGATCGTCTGCCACTTCGGTTTCGCCGGCCACGTCACCGCCCACGCGGGCGACCTCGGCGAGTTCCTCGTCTTCAACTCCAACGTCGGCGTGTTCGACATCATGACGGCGGACGGGCTGTTCGCCGGGCAGATCTTCCGAGACATCCGCGACCCGAAGGCGCTGCCGTGGAGCGGCACGAACGTCACGCGCGGGATGCGGATGGATGACTTCACGCCCGGCCAGGAGCACTTCCAGGGCTACTTCACGCGCACGGCGGACAACAAGTATTACGCCGTCGCCGGCCACAACCACGCGAGCGTGGTCGAGGTGGCCGGGCTGGACCGCTTCAAGCGCTTCGGTGGCACGCTGGCCATCGGCGGCAAGGATCTCGCCGCCACGCAGGCGTGGGAACGCAGCCGCGAGGCGCGCGTGCTCTATGCGCGTTCACCCGTGCTCGACGCCTACCTGATGTCCGCGCCCAAGCTCGACGGCAAGCTCAACGACTGGGGCCCGGTCAGCGCCGAGCTGGACCGCGACGCCAAGTTTCGCATCGGCTACGACGAGCAGAACCTCTATCTCGCCTACGAGGTGAACCGCCGCGGCCCGCTCAAGAACCAGGGCCAGCAGTGGGACCGCCTGTTCAAGACCGGCGCAAGCGTGGACCTGCAGATCGCCGCCGACCCCGGCGCGAATCCCGACCGCAAGGCCCCCGTGCCCGGCGACCAGCGCCTGCTCCTCACGTTGATGGGCGATAAGCCGGCCGCGATCCTGTATCAGGCCGTCGTGCCCGGCACGCCGCCGGACAAGGCGTGGCAGGTCGTCAGTCCCGTCCACTCCGCCACCTTCGACCGCGTGACCAAGCTCGACTCCGTGCGCCTCGCCGTGGATGACGACGCCAACCGCTACACCCTCGAAGCCGCCATCCCGCTCTCCGCCCTCGGCCTGAAGATCACGCCCGGCCTGCGCCTCAAGCTGGACTGGGGCATCCTGGTCAGCGGTCCCGATGGCACCGAGGTCTTGCGCCGTGAGTATTGGGCGAACAAGGCCACGCAGATCACCGCCGACGCCCCGAGCGAAGCCGAACTGCACCCTGAACTCTGGGGCCACGTCCGCTTCCACTCCGAACGCCTCGCCGCCCTCGACCCCACCGCGAAGAAGAAGGACAAGTCCGTGGAGGACCTGCTGAATGATTTGAAGTGAGGTGCGCCGTGCCGGCGGCTTCCAGCCGCCGCCCCCACACCGCACTGGGCGGCCGTCAACCGCCGGACTTCAGCCACCGCTCCCAGTCTGCCAGCGAGTTGCCGAGGCGGGTTTCGAAGGTGTGCTCCAGAATCGTGGTGAGATGGGTGGCCAGCGCGGGCGGCAGGCTCTGGCGTTGCAGGAAGAGCGCGCGGGCCAGCGCGGGGTTGCGCTGCCGTTCGGCAGCGCGGGCGAAGGCGGCGGCTTGGGATGCATCGAGTTTGCCGACCAATGGCAACAGCGCGGCGGCCAGCTCCGGCGTGGCGCGGGTCGCGGCGATGGACAGGAGCAACTCCGTTCCACCGGGGCGTCCGGCTTTCTGCCACGCGGTGAAGGACGGGTCGTTCCCGGCCAACGCGGCGGCCCACTCAAGCCGGAGCGCTGGGTCGGCAGCCACTTCGCCGCTGGCGGCGGCGAAGGTCACGGCGCGCGAGGGGGCGATGCGGCCCAGCAGTGCGACCGCAGCCCGGCGCACGCGCAGGTCGCCATCGGCGAGCGCGCGAACGGCGGCTTCGGTGGCGGGCTTGGCGAACGCACTGTCCGCCGCCAACTCACGCCAAGCTTCAATGGCGAGCCGGCGGACGTAGCCGTCGCGGTGCGTGGTTGCATGACGGTCGCAGAGCGCGGGGGCCTCGGTGTGGCGCAACCGGGCGAGGGCCACGAGCGTGTCGCCGAGGGCGTGCGAGTCTTGCTCCTTCTCCAGCGCGGTGCGAAGCGCTTGGGCGGCGGGCGCGTGGGCGATGCGACCGAGGGCTTCGGCGGCGGCCCGGCGGACTTCCCAGCGCGCGTGGGTGAGGAGCGGGATGAGCGCGTCGCCGAGTTTCCAGTCAGCGTGAAAGCCCGCCGTCCACGCGCCAGCGGCGAGCGCGGCGGCATCACTGGACTTCAACTGCGACTCCGTGCGGGCGCGCAGTTCGGCGAGGCGGGGGTCGGCGGGGGCGGGTTTGCGGCGCACGAGAATCATCTGCTCGGCGGCCAGCTCCGGCAGCGTGAGCGTGACGCGGCCATCGCGGAACTCGAAGGGCACCGGGCGCAAGTCGCCGCCCGTGAAGGCCGCGACGTTGTGCGGGGCGGCTGGCTCGCGCAGGCTGACCTTCAGGTTGCGGCGCGGCGTGGGCTGCATATTGTGCAGGAGAACCACCGTGCCGTCGGCGGAACTCATCGGCGACGCCATCACCACGGGGTCGGAGAGCACCAGCTCGCGCTCGACCTTCGCCTCCAGCAGCGGGCGCGTCAGCGAGGAGCGGCCCGTGTCCGCGAAGATTGGGTGCTGCCCGGCCACGCGGGACTTCTGCTGCGTGTAGGTCAGGCCGCAGCGGTGGCCGAGGAAGACGACCTTGCCCTTGCCCGCCGCAGCTTCGATCCACGCGGGCGAGCCGTCGTCGTAGCGGGCGCGCACGCGGGCGGACGCGGGGTTCGTGACGCGGGTGAGGCCGTTGGTCGCGACTTGGTGCGCGAGAAATTCAGTCTGGCCCTTCTCAGCGAACACCACCGGCACGGCGGCTTTCTCACCCGCCGCCGGGCGAGGGACGACGCGTTTCTTCGAGGCAATCGCCTCGGCCTCCGGCAAGTCCCGCTCGATGCCCGTGAGCAGCTTGAGCGTGTCCGCCGGCTCGTTGAACTCGTTCCGCGAACCCGCCTCTGCGCAGGCCCACAGCAAGCCGCCGCCCTGCGTCCACGCGATGATTTTCTCCCGCGCCGCCGTGGCGACGATTGGGTCGAGCACGTAGAGCGCGTCGTAGTGTTGCAGCGCGCCGCTGGCGACCTGCTCCTCCGTGACCAGTTCAGGCTGGAAGTATTCGTGCGAGAGCGCGAGGAAGGCGGCGCGCTTGTCGGCGAAGCTGGCCTGCGCGTTCCAGTATTCGTTCGCCATCGAGTAGAGCATCGCCACGCGGCTCGGGCGCATCTGCGAGCGCGCGAGGATGTCGTCCACCTGCGCGGCGCGGTTGTTGATGAGGTGCGCCTGCTCGTAGCTGCCCTCGCTGTCGGACCAGTAGCCTTCCGTCACCGCGTAGCTGGGGCCGTAAGCCCAGTAGCTCAGGACGCGCGCGTTGTTGCCGAGCATCGTGTAGGCGCGGAGCGTGGACGGGCCGACGCAGTGCATCATCGGATGATTGAGCGGCTCCTGGCCGTAGCGGCGCGCGCCGGCGTTGTAGGGCGCGATGCTGAACGCGACCGCCTGATGGCTGTCCCAAAACCAACTGCCCAGCGACATCCAGTCGCTGATGCCCGGCGTCATCGCGGGGCCGGCGGCGAGCTGGAAAGTGTCAAGCGGCTGCTCGCTGGGGAAATAGAGCGAGTGGCCGCTGAGGGCCACGAAGCCGCGCATCTGGGGATTCGGCGCGAACTGGTGGATGGCCTCAGCGGAGAGGTTGAACATGCGCGCGGTGAGCCAGCCGCTGAACTTGCGGCTCCAGTAGAAAAGCCGCGCATCCTCGGGCGTGCGCACGAGGCTCGGGACGGTGAGCGGCCGCACTTCGTCCCACGACTTCGCGCCGAAGAGCGCGGGCTGCACGCCTTGCGTGGCGAGCCATTTGTGGAACGCCGCGTGTGCCTGCGCCATGCCGCCAGCAGGCGTCCAGTCCTCCGCGACGAACTGCTCCAGCCCCTTCGCCTTCGCCGCGCCGGCCTTGCCGCCCGCGTCGTCGAGGCCGAGGTCGGCGAGCTCGCTTTTCTGCTGCGCGGCAGCGTCCAGCGCGGCGAGGAACTCGGTTTTCTGCAACGGCCGGATGCGCAGCTCGCGGAGGGTCTTCGGCGGGCCGGTGAAGCCAAAGCCGCCGCGCGGCGCAAGGCCGTCCTGCTGCTGAATCATCTTCCCGTTCAGGTATAGCGCGGCGGAAGTGCCGTGGTAGATAATCTTGAACGGTGTGCCGCTGGGCGACACCGCCGCGCCGAGCCGGACCATCTCGGAGTGCGTGGCGATGCCCTTCTCGCTGCGGCCAATGGAGAGGTTCATCTCGCGGTTCACGCTCACCGCGCCGAGATGCCAGTAGGCGAAGCGCTGCGGGTTGGCCGCGTCGTCCAGGCCCACGCGGAAGCCGAACCAGCGGCCCTGCTGCTCGACTTTCCCCTCCAGCACGCAGTCGTGGTAGTCGCTGCGGCGCGTGTGCAGGTCGCTGCCGCCCACGGCGTCCTCCCACTTCTCGCCGCGCTCGTCGCGGCCGAAGCGCCAGAGCGGCGCGCTCATCTCGCCGCGCGAGATTTCCGATGGTTCGTCGGCGATTTGGAAGACCGTCGTGCCCTGATAAAACTCCTTCTGCGCCGTGAAGTAGTTGCGGTAGTGCGCCTCGTATTGGCGGCGCGCGTCCGCCTCGTCGAAAGGCAGGAAGGCCGGCGGCCAGTAGTGACCGCCCTGGCTCGACCAGCCGTAAAGCTCGCGATACTTCACCGGTTCGGCGGACGCGCCCACGCAGTTCATGCCCAGCAGGCGCAGGGTTTTGTTCATGTAGTCTGCGCAGTCGCCCGTGGCCCCGCCCCAGCCGTTGGCGAAGTAAAGATCGCCGCGCGTGAGCGGATGGAGCCGCTCGCCGGTGGCGCGCATCGCGAACTCGTAGTGCTCGCGCGCGTGGTCGCGGATGGTGCGGAGCTTGTGCAGGTGCGTCTCGAAATCCATCGCCATCGAGATGGTGAAGGCCTCCGGCTCGTCCCAGCCGATTTCGCGAAGCACAAAGTCCTGATGCGGAAACACGGCGAACTGCGTGGCCCCGGCGGGCTTCACCTCGGCCTTGCCGGCGGGCGTGACGCTCAGTTGCAGATGCGCCTCCGTGGCTCCGAAGGCCGGCGAACGCTCGATTTCCTGCAGGCGATACCAGCGCGTGAAGCCGGGCTTGGTGTGCGGCTCGGACTTGAGCGCGGTGAGGCGGTCGGGGTTCAGGTTGCCGCGCCCCGAAGCGAAGGGGTCGTAGTGGACGCGGAAGCTCGCGGCGATGAGCACACCGGCCTTCGGCAACGCATCGAGGCGGAAGCGGACATAGCTGGCGCGCGGCGCGTTGAGGTCGCCGTTGAAGGGGTAGAGCAGCTTGTCGTTCGTGGTGAGGAACGCGGCGTCGAGCAGGACTTCACCGGCGGGCAGGCCGGGTGGCGGCTCGATGCGAAGCTGGTGCGTGCCGGGTGTCAGTTCGGCGGAGCCGGCCTTCCACCAGTGGAAGGGTCGGGCCTTCTGAAACTCTTCGAGGCGGTCGGCCGTGGCCCAATCTTCGCTGCCCTTGCCGCCGGCGATTTCGCGGGACAGCTCGCGCAAGTCCTTGTCGAGGTCGTCGGTGTCCTTGCCCTTCACCGTGGAGGACTTTGCATCCGGCAGCACGGCCACGTCCTTGAACACCCCGCCCTTGGCCGCGAGCGCGCGATACGCTTCGAAGCCGGCCGGACCACCCTGCCCCGCCGCGCCGGGGCCTTGGCCGAGGATGCCCGTGAGCAGTGTCTTGTCCTCCCGCGTGAGCGAAGTTCTCACCGCCGGACGTCCGCCCGCCACGATGCCGACGCGCACCCACAGGGTGTAACGCCCGGCGAAGCGGACGTTCACCGGCGCGACAAGCGTGCGCGCCAGCGGCACCGCGCCCATGGGGAAAGTGGCCTCCTTCACCTTCACCGGCGTGGGCGGTTTGCCCGTCCCATCCGCGAAGTCCGCCGGACGCACGACCACGAGCCGGTGCGCATCCAACGGCGAGGGGGAACCGGGGCCATCGAACGCCGCAGGCGCGGAGACACCCGTCACGGCAACAAACAAGAGCAGCAGCCGGGAGACCACAGCTAGAGGTGGATGCATGGCCGAGTTGGACGGAGCGGGCGGAAGGGGATTCGTTTGCCAGTCGGCCCAAAGTCATGCACTGCGGCATGGCTGGCCCTGTCTCGACAAACTTCACACTCTACTTCTGAAAGGCGGCTGCTTGCGAACGCGCCCGTGCCATCTCGGATGCGGACAATTTTCCCTCCAGCAGCTTCATGAGTGCGGGCGCGTTGGTGGCACCGTTTCGCTCCGCGATGAGGAGCCATTTCATCGCCTCGACGTATTCAAATGGCGGGGAGAACAGTCCGAGCATGGAGGCGAGTTCGGTTTGCGCGACTAAATCACCCTTATTGGCCGCCTTCTCCAGCCACTGCCGGCCCTGAGCAGGGTTGCGCTGAACCGACGCGCCCCCATCACGCAACAGCAGGCCATAGACCCGCTCGCCAGCCGCCAGGCCTTGATCTGCGGCCTTCCGGCACCACTTGACGCCCTCGGCGTCACTCTGCCCCGTTCCCTTTCCAGCAAGATACAGGAGGCCCAAGTCCAATTGACCCTGCGCTTCGCCTGCCATTGCTCGCCTTTTGGCGGACTTGAACTCCGAGGAACCGCATCCGGTCAAGATGAGAATTACAAGGAAAGCCCAGCCCAGTCCCGGACAAAGCGTGAAGCTGTTGCGGAGAGCAGTGTTCATGGCGGCCAGCTTACCGCCTGGCCGAAGATGGGTGCAAGCCGCATCAAAATTGCGGTTGACAAAGAGTTGGGCCGGCTGAACTTTCGCCCCACATGAGACCCTGTGTTCCCAGCCAGAGGCAATCTCGCGCGTTCACGCTCATCGAACTCCTCGTCGTCATCGCCATCATCGCCATCCTGGCCTCCCTGCTCCTTCCAGCATTGGCTCGCGCCAAGAAACAGGCCAAACTGCCGGTTGATCAGAACAATCAACGACAGCTTGCCATGGGAATGCGCTTCTATTCCGAGGATACTGGAAAATGGGTCAATTATTATCCTGGCTCCGCCACGGCGGCACCCTATCAGCTTCAACCCAACACAAGCATGCCTGGAGCTACCATGATCCAGGACTTTAATGGCTCCGGCTCGTATGTCGGGCCGTTCATGACATGGATGGACTTGGTCTTTCCATTCGTTGGCAACATCTCCGTTTTCCGCTGCCCGGCGGTTCCCTCGTCACCGGCGACCGGTTACCAAGGGTATAATGTGCATCACTATGGCTACAACGGCTACTTGGGTGGCCGCATGGTCGGCGCAGGCAAAGGTTACCGAGACATCACCACGGAGACGGTTTACAACCCCGACAAGGTGTTGGTAACGGCCGACTACAACTTGATCTGGGCCTACTACATGAACCCCGGGGATTGGCAGAGCCAAGCCCAAAACCCTGCCGGCCAGGGGGCCAACCATCCGCGAAAACACGCGGCCGTGTATCGGCACGATGAGAAGTCCATCGTCTCGTTTGCTGACGGTCGGGTTGGTTTTGCGGAAAGTTCGGACCCAAGCTATTACGGAGCGGCTGGCGTCAGCGGACACTTCGACCCAAATCTGGTGCGGTAGCGTCCGCTGTCCATCTCGCCAAGCTCGGCAAGGGTTTCAAGGTCTCAGCGCCGCCCCCGTGGGCGGCACCGGTGGGCGGAGGAACAGCCCGAGGCTCTCGACGAAGTAACGGCGATGGTCCTCGTCGGCGATTGGCTGGTAGTTCTTCCCCAGCAGCTTGCTCAACGTCTCTGCCACCGTCAGGCGCATCTCGCGGGTCACACCTTCCTTGATCGCCGCCAGCAAGGCCGTCCCCGTCGCGCGGTCGCCCACGGCGGCAAGGTAGCGCAGGGCCGCGATCCGCACGAAATCCTCATCGAACGTCGGGCCGGCTCCCGGTGCGGGCGGCACCACCGGGGTGGTCACAATCTGGATGGCGCGCGGGATGGCCAGCTTGTCGCGCGCCGCCACCAGCGCGGTGAAGGCCGCCTCCCGGGCCTTGGGCAAATTGTTCAGCAGCACGATCTGCTGGAGCACCTGGCGGATGGGGGGCAGCGCGCGCCTGTCCCCGATCCTGCCCAGCGCGAGGACGAGGGAAACTTTCAGCGCCTCGTCCGTGGTTTTCGGCAGCAGCGCCGCCAGCGCCGGAACGGCGTTCGTGCTGCGCAACTCTCCCAGCGCCCACGCGGCGCGCTCCTGCACGACTGGCCCACGCGCCTCGAACGCCGCGAGCAAGGGAACCTTCGAGCCGGGGTTGCGGGACTGGCCCAGCGCGTGAGCAGCGGCGCGCGCGACCAAATCCTCCGCATCCGACAGCAACGGATGCAGCGCGCCGGCCAAGTCCGCGTCGCCCCATGTCCCGAGTCCCAGCGCCGCCGAGACACGCGTCACGCCGCGCTCGTGCTGAAGCAGCCGGAGCAACGCCTCGCTCGCCGGGGCATCATGCAGCGCGACCAAGGTGAGTCCCGCCACGCGCCGCACTTGGGAACTCGGGTCCAGCTCCATCCGGCGGACCATCGCCGCCGTGAGTTGAGGACGGGGAACCAAATCGAACATGGCGGCCAGCGACTCGCAAGCCGCCTGGCGCAGGCCCTCGTCCGGGTCGTTCAAGAGCGCGATCAACTCGCTGCGGGCAGCGGTGATCTGCCCACGCTGGATCGCGCGCACCGCCTGTTCCTGCACCACGGCCTCCGGACGGCGCAACAGCGCGCGAAGCAGCGCCGTCTCGCGGCGCGCGGCCTCGGCATCGAGACCGCGCAGGGCGTGGACGAGCGTCACGGTGTTGGTGCTCCGCAACGCGGCGGGTGAACTAGCCGGTGGAGCCGGTGGCTTGACGCGCCGCGGTGCGACACCGTCGCGGACAATCGCCAGCGCATCCATCGCCAGCTCGCGGACGACGGGGTCCGGCTCCTTGAGCGCGGCGCGGAGCATCTCCAGCGTGGCCGCGTCCTTGACCGGGTGAAGGATGAGGGGAACCCAAGGGGCGTTCGTGGTAATCGGCTGGCCCCCAGCCGTCAGCGTCGTCAGCAGCAAGCCAACGACCAGCCAGCCGGCCAGTTTCGAGATGGAGGGTGGCGTGTTCACTTCTGGGGCGCGAGCAGCCAGCGCAGGCGCAAAAAGGCGATGAGGAGAAACACGCCGGAGACGCCCAGCGACAGGGCGGTGTGCCGTTGCCAGAGCACGCCGAGGTCGTCGAACACGCCGCGCGTGAGCACCTGCAACGCGGAGGCGAAGGGGTTCAGCACGAGAATCATCTCGCGCAGCCGGAGCGAGAGCTGGTCCGCCGTGAGCAGCGGCAGCAGCGTGACAATGGCCACGAGGAACGTGACCGCATACGCCAGCGCCGTCGCCACGGACGTGCGCGGGGACAACGCCGAAGCGCAAAGCCCGGCGGAGAGCGCGAACAGGATCGCCGCCCCGATCACCGTCCAAGCGTCGAGGATTTCACGCAGGGTGTTGATCTCCAGATAGTGGATGGCGAACCAGCCCGGCAGCGTGCCGATGATGAGGAAGGCCACGAAGAGCAGCGCGACGCCCACCTTGCCGACCAGGAATCCGAACGCTCCCAGCCGCGACATCCGCAACAGCTCCAGGTTGCCCCGCTCGCGCTCCTGCGTGATCGCGCCGGCGGTGAGCGAGGGCACGATCAGCACGACCAGTCCGAGTTGAAACACCAGCGCCACGGAGCGGATCAGGTTCGGCGTCGGGCCGACCAGATTGCCCACGGCCCCGATCATGATGAGCATCGAGAAGACAAAGCACGCCGCCGCGACGCGGAAGATCCACCTGCCGCCGCCGAACGCGCGGCTGCGGAGTTCCTTGGCGAACATCGGGTTCAGCCAGTCGGGGATGCAGTCCTTCCGCCGCATCGGGTCCACGAGGTAAAAGGGGAAGCTCAACCGGCGGCGCCCGAGTTCCTCCGGGTCTTCAATCGTCTGCCCGTGCCGGCGGCTGGCGCGCCGCCCGGCCCAATGCACGCGCCCGAGGAGGAACGCGACCATCACGGCGGAAGCCGCCCCGCAGAAGATCAGATACGTGCGCCACGCGCCCGCCGGCTCGAAGGCCGGCAGGATCACGGAGGCCATTCCTCCGAGGGGACTGAACGCGCGCGCCTCGTGGATGAACTGCGCGGCCCAAGGTTTTTGTTCGAGCAGGAACCACGGCACCCACGGGCCGGCGGTGGCCAGCAGCAGCAGGAGGTAGGTCACGACGAGCGCCAGGTGCGAGTTGCGCGCCACCGAGCTGACGGACAGGCCGAGCAGGCCGAACATCACGCTGCTCGCCGCCGTGACCAGGTAGATGACCGCCGCCTCGCGGACGGACACCGCGCCAAGGAAGAAGCACGCCGCGAACACCGGCAGCGAGAGCACCACGAACAACAGCAGCACAATGATCGAGGAGCCGAGCTTGCCGGCGACGATGTCGCGGGGCCGCAGCAGCGTGGCGAAGAGCAGGTCGTAGGTGTTGTGCTCCTTCTCGGCGGTGATGGCGGTCGCGGCGAACGCGGGCGCGTAGAGCATCACCAGCAGCAGTTGCGCGACGCCGCACACGAGGAGCAGCGAGCGCGAGGCGCGGGCCGTGGCGGAGTAGATGCCCTCCTGCGGCCACATCCACCAGACCAGGGCGGCGAGCACGCCGAGGTAGAGCGCGGCGAGCGCCAGCGCCAGCGGCGAGCGCAGGCTGCTCCTCACTTCACGAAGCAGGACGGGGTTACCCAGCATCGTCGCTCCTCCGCTTGCCGGCCTTGGCCCGGGTCGTGACCTTCATGTAGATGTGCTCCAGATCGAGCGGCACCTCGCGATACCACAGCACGCCGACGCCGTGCTGAATGAGCGACGCGAGCAAGCCGGCAATCTCACCGTCCTCGCCCGCGAAGGACAGCCGCAGCAGGTTCCCGACAATCTCCGTGACTTCCAGCTTCGGCGCGGGGAACTGCGCGGCGAGCAACGCGCCCGCCCGCTCCGGCTCCGCCAGCACCTCGACCTCGATCACGCTGCGCTGCTCGACCTGCCGCAGCACCGCCTCCATGCGGTCGCACAGCAGCAGGCGCGATTGTTCGAGGATGCCGATGCGGTCGCAGACCGAGGCCAGCTCCGGCAGGATGTGCGACGAGACCAGGACGGTCTTGCCCAGTTCCTTGAGGTGCTTGAGCAACTGCCGCATCTCGATGCGCGCGCGCGGGTCGAGGCCGGAGGTGGGTTCGTCGAGGAACAGCACCCGGGGGTCGTGTATCAAGGCGCGCGCGATGCCGACGCGCTGCTGCATGCCGCGCGAGAGCGAGTCCACGAAGTAATCCCGCATCTCGTCCGTGCCGGTGATGTGCAGCACCTCGTCAATCCGCGTGCGCCGCGTGGCGCGGGGGAGCCGGTAGGCCGCGCCGAAGAAGTCGAGGTATTCCCACACGCGCATCCCGTGATACACGCCGAAGACATCCGGCATGTAGCCGACGACGCGCTTGGCCTCCTGCGGGTGGCGGATCACATCCACGCCCGCCACCTCGGCCGTGCCGCTGGTGGGGCGCAGGAGGCCCGAGAGGATGCGGATGGTCGTGCTCTTGCCCGCGCCGTTGGGGCCGATGTAGCCGAAGATTTCGCCCTCGCCAATGTCGAGGTTCAGGTCGTCGAGCGCGAGGACATCGCCGTAGGTTTTGGTGAGCGCGGCGGTGACAATCATGGCGTGGTGCCCTTCAGTTCGAGGTCGAGATCGCGAAGCTGCCAGACGTGGAGGTTCGGGTTCATCGCGCTGCCGAGTTTTTTGCCCTCGGCGGAGTGGCCGATGTTCACCACCACGATGACGCTGCGCGAACCGGGCCGCAGGAAGCGGCCCGGCTCCGGCACGCGGACGGGCGGCGTCGAGCCAAGACGCTCCATGCGCGGAAGCAGCTGGGCGAAATCACCGCGCAAATCAAAGTCGCCCGGAACCACGTAAACCTCCGCCTGAAACGCCGCGCCGCGAAACTCGAAGTGAACCGTCAGTTCCTGCGCCGTCAGCGCCGGGCAGCCCGGCGGCAGGTGGAACTCCAGCGCCACCTGGCCCGGCCGCCCGCTGGCGAAGCAGCCTTCGCTCCGCTCGAACGCGTAGGCACCGAGGTTGCGGAGCTGGACCGGCATCACGCCCGCCGGCAGCAGCAGCGTCGGCCCGGCGTATTCGATGCCGCCCTCCACCGCGAGCAGGCCCACCGCGCGGCGGGCCACCGGCGGTTCGATGGCCGCCAGCGGAAACGCGGGGGCCTCGCTCCAACTGAACAGCACCGGCTGCGGCTCCCGTCCGCGCAGCAGCTTTTGGAACCGCCGTTCGTCGTAGGTCATCGCCAGGTCGCCGGAGTAAACCGGCGCGGGGAAGAAGGCCTCCCGCATCCGCTCGTGGTCCTGCTGGCGCGTGGTGCGGAGCAGCCCGGTCGAGACGCGGTGGGCGTTCACGCGGAGGCCGGCCTGCTCCACCAGCGCGCCCGGAGCCACGTCCGGCAGGGGGGCCGCAAACCGATTGAACTTCAGGAACGGCGCGGAGAGCACCGCGTCCGAGCGGTTCGAGACCGAGAGCGACAAGCCATCCGCGCCGAAACGCGCCCGGAACGCCGGCGCCCGCACCGCCGTCTGCGGCGCGCGCCCGACAAACGCGCGGAGATCGTCCGCCCGCACGGCGAGGCTGCTCACGGCGAGCTGGGCCTCGTAGTCGAGGCGGAACAGCTCCGGCGGCGTGAGCGCGCTGCGACCGGGGATGAGCGACGCGCCGTCCGAGGCGGTTTGCAGCTTGAACGTGCGCTCCGCGGGCGAGAACAGGCCGAGCACCGCCTGCACGCGGCCCACGTCCTCGCCGCTCCGGGCCGTGGCGACGTAAACTTCATTGAGGAACGGCTCGGGCGTGGACTTCCACCGCGCGGCGGTCGTGACGGCGGCGATGCCCGTCACCAACGCCAGCCCGCCCGCCACCGCCCAGCCGCGCTCGGGCCGCCGGGTGAAGCGGAACCCCACCAGCGCCAGCAGCAACCCGCCGCACACGCCCGCGAGATACAACAGCACGCCGTGACGCGAGAGCACCTTGATGCCCGACAGGCTCGCCAGCACGCGCTCGGTCTGCGGTGCCCGCGCCAGCAAACGGTCCGCGTGGTGGAGGAATTGCGGCGCGTTGCCGAGGAGTTCGCGCCAGTAATCCTTCGCGCCCGGCCAGGCGTTGAACTCCTCGCTGCCGGCCTCGAAGGCCAGCATCGTCACCCGTCCTGCCCCGGCGTGGCGCGTCACCACCCAGGGTCGTGCCGGCGTGCCGGCCTGCGGCTCGCCACGTTCGGCGATCAGCCGCGCGACGTTCACCCCGTTCGTGAAGATGAAACCGCCCGCCACCTCCGGCAGCGTCTCGACCCGCTGCGGGGAGACAAACGTGCCGGGCAGCAGCTCCGCCAGCCCGGCGCTGATCCCCGGCGCGGCGGACGGCAGCACGAGGAGATGCCCGCCCACCGCCACGAAATCGCGCACCGCGTGCAGTTGGAGCGGTGACAGCCCGGTCTCGGTCAGGCCGCCCAGCACGAGCGCGTCGAACCCGCGCAGGTCCAGCGGTCGCCGGGGCAGGTTCTTCAGCATGGTCTGGGCGCGGGCGAAGACCCGCTTCTCCGGGCCGACGGTCATCTCGCGCAGTCCGCGATAGCCGGTGAAGCTCGCGTCGCAGATCAGCAGGAAGAAGCCATCCTCCGCGACCTGGTTGCCGATGGCCTCGTTCTCACTCCAGGTGTGCAGGCCGCCGTCCGTGAGCCTCACGCTCACCGCGCGGTCGAAGCGCACCTTGTCCGGTGGCCGGGGCTTCAAGTCCGGCAGGATGGGAAACTCGAACTGGCGCGACGATTGCGCCGGCAGGAAAACAGGCCGGGTGAACTGGACGCGCTGCCGGGTGAGGAAGCCCTCCGACTCGGCCACGAGCAGGCCGGTGCGCGCCGGGCCGGGATTCTCGATCTCCACCACGAGCGGCGCCCAGTGGCGGTTGCGGAACTGCCCGCTGAAGCCCGCCTGCGCGTGGCGGATGCGCGGCGCGTCCTCCTGTGCCGCCGCCCCGCCCGTGAAGGCGAGCGCAAGGACGAGCACAAGGGGGCGGAACACGCGCGTGTTATACCGGGCAGGGCGGAATTGACAACGCGGTTCCCCCGTCGCACTGCACCGCGCCGCGCTGTGGATGGTGAACACGTCCTCGTCTGAATGGTTCCCGGCGGAGTCCGCGCGGCGGCTCAATTGCCCAGCTTGCGGATCGCCGCGTCCATCAGGCCCCGGTTGTCCCGGGCGGTTTCCTTCGCGCGGGCCGTCTTGAGCGCCGCCAGTGCCGGGCGCGCCGTCTCGCCGAGATTCACCAGCGCCCGCGCGCTGTAGTGGCGCACCTTCTCGTCCGGGTCGGTGAGCAAGGCCCCCAGCTGCTTCACGCCCGGCGCGGCCACCACGCCCAGCGGCTCCAGGCAGTGCGCGGACTTGTAGCGGACCAGGGGCGAGGGATCGTCCAGGCCCTTCAGCACGGCGGGAAGATGCGCGCTCACCGGCTCGCCGAGGCGGATCATCGCGGCGTGGGTCACGACGCGCACCACCGGATCCTCATCCTGGGTGCTGCGGGCCATGTCCTTCAGCGCCGGCCTGGCGTCCGGCCCCACCCGGCCCAGCGCGCGCGCCGCGCACTGGCGCACCTCCTTGTCCGGGTCGCGCAGCAGCCGGGTCAGGTCCGGCACGGCGGCCCTCGCCTGCGCGTGCAAATTGCCCGTGGCGGTGCAGGCCACGGCGCGCACTTCGGCTTCGGAATCTTTCATCGCCTGCCGCAAGCTCGGCAGCGCGGGCGCGGCCAGCTCCTGCCCGCCGGCGAAGTGAACCAGCTTGCCGACCGCCTTCAGCCGGACCTCCTTGTCGGGTGACTTCATTTCCTGCATCGCCGCCGCCAAGCGAGCCGCCGCGTCCTGCTGCGCCTGCGCCGGCAGGAGCATGGGCAACAGCACCGCGCTTGCTGCCCAACTCAGACAGGCCTTCCAAGCGGAGCGCGCTCGTAAGGGCCTGGCTCCGTTCGGTAGAGAAATGTTCACCCGGCTGGCGGTGGATGCGCGTTCACATGGAAACATGGCGGCGAACGTAGCGCAGCCGGAACCGGGGTCAAGGCGCGGCTCGACACGAAAACTTTTTTGCCAAGCGCACGCGGCGTCCGGCAGAGTCGCGCCGATGAGTTTCACCGAGTTGACGGAAGCTTTCTTCACGAAGGCGGCGGGCTGGGAGGCGGTCAGGAACGCCCGGTCACTGCTGGCCGGCGGGAGGGTCATCTCCTCGAACTGGACGCCGCCGCTGCTCAAGGGCGTTGTGCAGGAAGGCACGTCCTCGTATCGCGCGGGCCTCGTCATCAAGGGGCCGGTGGACATTGACAATCTCTGCCCCTGCCGCGCGTCGCGCGAGGGCGGCGTCATCTGCGCGCACTCGGTCGCGGTCGGGCTGCATCACATCTTGAGCAACAGGCCCGCCCCGCGCGGCAGCGACACCGCCACGCCGTTGCCCGCGCGGCTCGGAACCGTCCGGCCCGTCGCGCGCGAGCCGGAGCCGCAGCCAGGACCGAAACTGAAACGCGCGGCGAACGGAGAGCCGCTGGAAATCTCCGTCATCCTGCCGCCGACCTTCGCGGCGGGCATCGAGCGTGGGAAAGTCATGGCCACCTTCGAGGGCAGGTGGGCACGGGGCCGTTCGCCCTTGAGCGCGCTGCCGATGAACCAGCCCTTTGCCCTCTCGCCCGAGGACGCGCGCCTGCTCGACAAGGCCGAGGAACTGGCCGGCAACGAGACGCCCGGCGGCCTGATGCTTAACCTCGTCGAGCTGACACAACTGCTCGATGCGCTTGCCGGGCATCCGCGTGTGGCGCTCGGACGCGGCCAGCCGCTCACCATCGGCGCGACCTCGTGGCGCGTGCCGGTGGAGGTGACGCTCGAAACCTCTGGCGAAATCCGGCTGAACCTCCCGCCCGGCCTGCGCCCGCCCACGCTCATCGCGGGCGAGTCGCTGTGGGCGTTTCGTGGCGACTCCTTGGAGCCGGTGGGCTTGCCAAAACAGTGGCGCGGGCTTTTCCAAGCTCCGATGAAGCTGCCGCGCGCCCGTGTGCCGCTCTTCCTCAGCCAGGAATTGGTCGTGCTCGAAGCCGAGAGCGAAGTGGACGCGAATTTCACCATTGATGAGTTCACGCTGGAGCCGCAATCGCCGCGCTTCATCCTCGCGCTCAACGGCGGGCTGGCGCAGTTGCAAGGCCAGCTCCAGTGCGCCTACGGCCCGCGCATCATGACCGTGGGCGTCACGGCGAAGGACGAGTCGCTCTGGCTGCCCGATCCGAAATGCACCACGCGCTACTCCACGCGCGACTTCGGCTCCGAGGTCGCGGCCACGGAGCGGATGCGCCGCGCTGGCTTCAGCGGGCCGGATCCGCAGGGGCGCTGGAACCTGCACGGTGAGAGCAACGTCGTGCGCTTCTTTGCGAAGGACTACCCGCGCCTGCAAAAGGAGTGGGACTTGTCGCTGGAGGAGCGCTTGCAGCACAGCACGGCGAAGAACTTCGAGCGGCTCGAACCGCGCTTTGAAATCCGGCCCTCGGGCGAACGGTGGTTCGATGTCGAGATGTCGCTCGGCTCGGCGGACGGCGAGAAGTTTTCCGCCGCCGACATCCAGCGGCTCATCCTGTCCGGCAACGGCACGACGCGCCTGAAGAACGGCCGCATTGCGCTGATAGACACAGGCGCGCTGGAGGAGTTCCAGGAAGTCCTCCGCGACTGCGCGCCGCAGCAGCACGCGAAGGGCTACCGCTTCAGCGACGTGCAGGCCGGCTTCCTCGACGCCACGCTCCGGCAGCAGCCCGGCTGGCAGGTGCAGGCCGCCGCCGGCTGGCGCGAGCGCGCGGCGCGGCAGAGCGGGCAAACGAAGCTCGCCTGCCCGCCGCTCGGGCACTTGGAAGACGTGCTGCGTCCCTACCAAAAGCAGGGCGTGGCTTGGCTGGGCTTCCTCCGCGAGAACAAGTTCGGCGGCATCCTCGCGGATGAAATGGGCTTGGGCAAAACGCTCCAGACACTCGCGTTCATCCAGTCGTGCCACACGAACCGCAAGCTGTCCGGCCCGGTCTTGATCGTGTGCCCGACATCGCTCGTCTTCAACTGGCTCGCGGAGGCGAAGAAGTTCACACCCACGCTGAAAGTCGTCGCGCTGCACGGCACCGGGCGGCACTCGCGCTTCGAGGACATTGCGAAGAGCGATCTCGTCATCACCAGCTACGCGCTCATCCGCCGCGACGCGGAGAAGTATCGCGAGTTCGAGTTCGACACGCTCGTGCTCGACGAGGCCCAACACATCAAGAACCGTCAGACCCAAAACTCGCAGGCGGTGAAAGCCGTGAAAGCCAACTACCGCGTTGTCCTCACCGGCACGCCGATGGAGAATTCCGTCCTCGACCTCTGGAGCATCTTCGACTTCCTCATGCCCGGCTATCTCGGCTCGGCCACGGACTTCAAGGAGCGCTACGAACAGCCCATCACGCGCGACAAGGACGACGCGGTGCAGGCGCGGCTAGGGCGGCGCTTGCGGCCCTTCATCCTGCGCCGGCTCAAGACCGAGGTGGCGAAGGATCTGCCCGCGAAGCTCGAACAAGTTTCCTACTGCGAACTCACCGACGACCAGGCGGAGATTTACAAGCAGGTGCTCGCCGTCAGCCGCAAGGAAGTCATGGACGCCGTGGGCGCGCAGGGCGTGGCAAAGAGCAAGATGGTGGTGCTCAACGCGCTGCTGCGGCTGCGCCAAATCTGCTGCGACCTGCGGCTGCTGAAGATGGAGAACGCCGAGTTCACCGACGACAGCTCCGGCAAGCTGGCGATGTTCGGCGAACTGCTGGAGGAGGCGATGGATGGCGGGCATCGCGTGCTGGTCTTCAGCCAGTTCACCACGATGCTCGCGCTGCTCAAGGACAAGCTCGCGGCCGAGAAAATTGACTACTGCTACCTCGACGGCGCGACGACGAACCGCGGCGCGGTGGTGGAGAAGTTCCAGGGCAACGCGAAGATTCCGGTCTTCCTCATCAGCCTCAAGGCCGGCGGCGTGGGCCTCACGCTCACCGGCGCGGACACGGTGGTTCACTTCGACCCGTGGTGGAACCCGGCGGTGGAGGATCAGGCCACGGACCGCGCGCACCGCATCGGCCAGACGCGCGTGGTGACCAGCTACAAACTCATCGCGCGCGGCACGGTGGAGGAGAAGATTCTGGCGCTCCAGCAGAAGAAGCGCGCCATCATCAAGGCCACCCTCGGTGGGGAGGAAACCCTCGCGGACAACCTGACGTGGGAGGAGATCCAGGGATTGTTCGAGTAAGCAGGGTGCGATGCGTCTCGCACGTCTCCAAGGAGAGCGCCGCCTTACTTCTTGGCCTTCAGGTAGCTGATGCCGGTCATCGTCAACAGCGGCAGAATATGCGGCATGTCGTCCGCCGCCACGATGATGACGGTGGTGCGGCCCAAGGCCACCCGGTAGCGGTCCGTGACCTCATACTTCTCGCCATCGGCCATCTTGATCATGAACGGAATGCCCTCGTTAATGGCGGTCTGCACTTGGTCTCTGGTCATAAATCGTGCCGCGAGAATGCCACGCCTCCGCAAAGCAATCAAGTCCGGCTCCGACGCAGCTTGATCACGCATACGCGCGGCACGGTGGAGGAGAAGATTCTGTCACTCCAGCAGAAGAAGCGCGCGATCATCAAGGCCACGCTCGGCGGCGAGGAGACGCTCGCGGACAACCTGACGTGGGAGGCGATTCAGGGATTGTTTGAGTGAAATGCGCACGACAACTTGGCCTCAGCCAGACTGAAGTGAAGTTCAGTCCCACCAAATGTGAAGTTCGTTTTCCCTTAACACTACCGGAACCACAGGAGAGCCGCTCCTTTCCCAGCGTGACCAATACCATTCCAAGCCCACGGTCAGTATCTTTTCAATTTTCTCCGACTCGGGTTTGGTAATCCTTCCTTCAAACGCGCAGTGGTAACCTGCTGCGTCCACAAAGTAGGGACGAAATGGCCGGACAGTTTCGTAAATCCGCGTCATCTGCGCATAAACCTCATCCACCACCTGTTCTTCGTTGTTATGACTGCCGACGCGGAACTCGGTGATCAGGTCGCAAGGGTGAATGTCGAACACGGCAAAGAGCTGATGTCCGGGTTGGTCGTCGTCCAAAAGCCCGCTAACAAGTTGATAACGATCAATCCGGGCTTGGGGCATCAACGTTTTGGCGATTTCGCCCAAAGCATGTTGGTCGGCTTCGGAATACGTCGGCTCGGTGCATACATACCATCCGGAAAAATCCCGGAACGGTTCGAAGTTCAGGTCGAACAATTTCATCGTGTTCTCGTTCGCCGCTCCGAAGAGCTTCTTTTTGTCTGTGCGCCGCCTAGCTACCGAAACTCCTCCACGCCCAGACCGCTGCCTTCTATGATGCTCTTGAGGGTGCCAATCGGGATGGGCTTGCTCCCATGCATCGCCACGATGACCTGTCTCCCGTTGGCGTGCCGCCACTTTTGATGGCTGCCGGACTGACCCGCCAGCATGAAGCCATGCCGGCGCAGAACTCTGACAACCTCCTTCGCGCTGCAGACTGGAAACCGCTGGCTCACGGCACCGCGAGTTCGAGGAGCTTCGCGCCCTTGGTCAGCTTCATCGGAGCCGGCTCGAACCACAGCGCCAGCGCTTCCTTGGCGTTTGACACGGCCTCCGCCTCCGTGTCGCCTGCTGTGGCGCAGCCAGGCAATTCAGGGAACACGGCGGACCAACGGTTCGTCTCCTTGTCCAGCTCAACCAGCAAGCGCAGCTTCATGCGCCGAAGCTAGCGTTGCCTTTCACCGCAGGCAAGTGTGGCCCCTACGCAGCACAACAAGGCCACGCTCGGCGGCAAGGAACCCCTAGTGAACAACCTCATGTGGGAGGAGCTTTGCGTGAACTGCGGACGGCACCAATGAAGCCTCCCCCGCCCTGCCCCGTCTTGAATCCCATGTTGCGCCTGCTCGCTCTCATCCTTCTATCACTCACCCTTGCCGCCTCCGCCCAGGAGTGGACGCGTTTCCACGGCCCGAACGGCACCGGCATCAGCCACACGAAGACCATTCCCACCAAGCTCACCGACGCCGACGTGAACTGGCGCGTCGAGCTGCCGGGCGTCGGCCACTCCTCGCCGGTGCTGTGGGGGAACAAGCTGTTTGTCACCACCTGCGACAGCCGGAGCGGCGGCGTGCGCGTGCTGTGCCATGACGCGCTGACCGGCAAGCAGCTTTGGCGGAAGGATTTCGCGCAGCAGCCCTTCACGCCGCACAAGTTCAACAACTTCGCCGCCGCCACACCCGCCGTGGACGCGCAGCACGTCTATGTCATCTGGAACGAGACGGAGCACTTCAAGCTCGCGGCGCTGGACCACGCGGGGAAGGTCGCGTGGGAGCGGGACTTCGGCCCGTTCGTCAGCCAGCACGGCTGCGGCATCTCGCCCATCGTTCACAACGGCCTGGTCATCCTCGGCAACGAACAGGACAACGCGAAGAACGTGAAGGACAGCACGCGCACCGGCGAGAGCTTCGTCGTCGCCGTGGACGCGAAGACCGGCTCGACCGTCTGGCAGACGCCGCGCAACAGCCTGGTGGTCGCCTACTCGACGCCGGCCCTTCACACGCCCAAGGGCGGCCCGCCCGCGCTCATCTTCAACAGCCAGGGCCACGGCATCTACGCCGTCGCGCCCGACACGGGCAAGGTGCTGTGGGAATACGACAAGGCGTTCACCATGCGCAGTTGCAGCTCACCGATGATCGCGGGCGACTTCATCTTCGGCTCGTGCGGCAGCGGCGGCGGCGGCAACTACGTGACCGTCATCAAGGCCGGTGACGCCGCGAAGGGCCGCAAGCCCGAGCTGGCCTATCAAATGAAAAAGTCCGCGCCCTACGTGCCGACCGGCGTGGGGGTTGGCGAGCTTGCGTGGCTGTTGAGCGATGCCGGCGTGTTGACCTGCCTGCACGCGCCCACCGGCGACATCCGTTTCCAGGAGCGCGTCGGCGGCAACTTCTTCGGCTCGCCCGTGTGGGTGGCTGGCCGGCTCTTCGCCGTCTCGACCTCGGGCGAACTTGTCGTGGTCGAGGCCAGCGAGAAGTTCAACGTGCTCCACCGCTACGCGCTCAAGGAGCTGTGCCACTCCACGCCCGCCGTCGCGCTGGGCCGGATGTTCATCCACACGGAGCACCACCTCGTGAGCTTGGGCGGAAGGTAGCTCGACATTCCAATGTCGAGTTCGGCAGTGCTGGCAACCCGGCGGTTCTCGACATTGGAAGGTCGAGCTACGGCCCCGCCTTCCGCACGAACTTCTGCACCCGCTTCCCCGCCGCGTCCGCGACATAGACCGCGCCGTCCTTCGCCACCGCGAGGTCGTGCCCGAGCTGAAACTCGCCCGGCTCCGTGCCAAAGCCGCCGAAGCGGTCCAGCACGCGGCCTTCCGCGTCCAGCTCCACCGCGCGATGCCGGTCCACCGTCCGCGCCGGGCCGTCGCCGCCATCAATCAGCAAGACATGGCCGTCCGCGCCGGCGCTCACGCCGTAGGGACGCCCGAGGAGCGGCCCCTTCCACTCAGCGAGGAACTTCCCGCGCGGGTCGAAGACTTGGAGGCGCGAATTGCTCCGGTCGCACACGATGACGCGGCCCGTCGCGTCCACCGCCACGCCATGCGGGAGGTTGAACTGTCCCGGCCCCGCGCCCTTGCCGCCCCACTCGAAGTCATACTTCCCCTCCGCCGTGAACTTCACCACGCGCGTGTTCTTGTAGCCGTCGCTCACGTAGAAGGAGCCATCCGCCAGCACCGCGACATCCGTGGGCAGGTTGAAGTGCGCCCGGTCCGCGCCCGGCACGCCGCGCTCGCCCAGCGTGAGCAGAAGTTTCTTGCCGTCGGGCGAGAACTTGAACACCTGATGCCGGCCCACATCGGTGAGCCAGACGTTGTCCTCGCGGTCGAGCGAAAGCCCGTGCGGCATGATGAACTCGTTCGCGCCCCACGCGGCGAGCAGCCGGCCGCTCTTGCCTTCAATCACGCTCACCGTCGGCGCGGCGATGGCTTCGGTCGGGAACGGCGTGCTCCAGGTGCGCCCGCTCCGGTGGAAGACGAGCACGTTCCCGCGCGAATCCACGCCGACGCCGACGCACTGCCCGAGCACATGGCCTGCGGGCAGCGCCGGCCAGTTGCGCACGACCTCATGCCGGGGCAAGGCCGGGGCGGCGGGGCTGAAGCTTGCGCTGCCGAGCAGGAGGCAACCCAGCGCGAGGAGTGGGAAAGGCTGTTTGATGGCGGACACCGTAGTTCCAGCGGGAAAGCGAGGCCAGCGGAAAGGACTGGAGGCGGCTCCGCCTTCTGTTGCGCGGGGCGGGAAGAAGTGTAACCAACGCGAACTTCGTAGGAGACGACGTGAGGAGTCTCTGACTTTTGCCCGAAACGTGTGAGACTCCTCACGTCGTCTCCTACTGGGAGTTGGTGAAGCTGCGCACCCGCGTGACAAACGCGAACGGGACAACGCAGCCAACATCGAGATGCTGACGATTTTGAATCCCGCCCCGCGAACGAACTGTGGCAATCCGGGGCTTGGAGCGCAGCTGCTTCAGTCTCAAATTCGCATTGCCCGAATTCCACTCGACAATCGGAATGGCATGAAAGACAACCCAAGCATGCCCACCATGCAAGGTCGCTACCTGCGGTGAAATACCTGTTGCCAATCTGATAATGATCACGCGTGCCAAAGTAATTATCGCAATCTTTTGTGGCCTGTTTGTTGGGCTGATGTTTTTCGTGCCGGTGTAAACCTGTTTCTGTAATTTGTCTTCCTTCCCTCCAGCTTCACCCCTTCGGGGTGAGGCGGAGCGAAGGCGAGCGTAGCGAGCCGAGCGCAGCCGAACCCCGAAGGGGTGAAG